>Ga0172372_10000826_pt1 | contig 47633 bp, 41 predicted proteins | sample LakKiv5m_2_FD_114544 | JGI IMG/M metagenome (GOLD analysis project Ga0172372, IMG submission 114544) | Freshwater microbial communities from Kabuno Bay, South-Kivu, Congo - kab_092012_9.5m | ecosystem: Environmental > Aquatic > Freshwater > Lake | place: Democratic Republic of the Congo...
CACGACATGGCCACGATCGAGCCCGAGCCGCTGGCCTCGCTGCGCAAGCGCATGGGCTACCTGTTCCAGGACGGCGCGCTGATCAACTGGCTCTCGGTCGGCGAGAACGTAGCCCTGCCGCTGCGCGAGAACACCGACCTCTCCGACGAGGAGATCAAGGAGCGCGTCGAGCACAAGCTCGCGCTCGTGCAGATGGTCAACACCTACGACCTGATGCCGCCCGAGCTCTCGGGCGGCATGCGGAAGCGCGTGGGCCTCGCGCGCGCCCTGGTGACCGATCCCGAGATCGTCTTCTACGACGAGCCCAACACCGGCCTCGATCCGGAGATCTCGATGTCGGTGAACCACCTGATCCGCGAGCTCGCCGAGCGCCTCGAGATCACCTCGATCGTGGTGACACACCTCGTCTCGTGCGTCCTGGTCGTGGCCGACCGCGTGGTCCTGATCGACCAGGGGCGCGTCTTCGCCGAGGGCCCGCCCGCCGAGTTCCTCGCCAGCACGAACGAGCGTCTGCAGCGTTTCCTCGCGAGACCCTACGACTGACCATGAACAACCAGCGCCAGCTCCTGCTCGGGATCTTCTTCGTCGTCGCGCTCTCGATCCTGGCGTACTACACGCTGTTCCTGACCGGGACCAACTGGTTCAAGGATCCGATCGTGATGAACGTCTACTTCCGCGAGGCGAACGGCCTGCGCGTGGGCGCCGAGGTGCAGCTGCTCGGCACGAAGGTCGGACGCGTCTACGACCTCACGACGGACACCAGGCAGCCGCGCGAGAAGTGGGTCCACGCCGTCCTGCACCTCGACCAGGAGATCGAGCTGATGAGGGACGCCACCATCACGATCCGCGAGACCAGCCTGCTCGGAGGTCGTCACGTGGACATCAATCCGGGCGAACCCGGCGGGATCAAGCTCGAGATCACCGAGGATCAGCCGCTGCTCGGCAAGGTCTACAAGAACCCGATCGACTCCTTCGGCGACCTCGGCGCGCTGATCGGCGAGAACCGCGAGTCGATCCGCGACTTCCTGGCCAACCTGGACGCGATCAGCACGAGCATCCGCGAAGGCAAGGGCACGGTCGGGCGGCTCCTGATGGACGAGGAACTCTCGGGCGACGTCAAGACGGGCGTGGCCGACGCGAAGGTGCTGCTCGCCAACGCGAAGGACGCCTCCGAGCAGCTCAAGGCCGGCCAGGGCCTGCTGGGAGCGCTGTTCTACGACCCGGCCGTGCGCCAGAAGTTCGACGGGCTGCTCGACAACCTGGCGACGCTCAGCACCGACCTCAAGAACCCCGAGGGCACGCTGGGCGCGCTGATCTACGACAAGGCGCTCAAGGAGCGCGTCGCGACCGGCATCGAGCAGTTCGTGGCCTTCGGCGCGAAGCTCAACGACAGCCAGGGCACGCTCGGGATGCTGCTCAGCGATCCACAGACGAAAGAAGACGTGCGCAAGCTGCTCGCCAACCTCGGCACGGCCAGCGAGGACATCAAGGCCCTCGTGGCCCAGGTGAAGAGCGGCGAGGGCACGGTCGGGAAGCTGCTCTCCTCGAACGAGCTCTACGACGAGCTCAAGCGCACGCTCCTGATCCTGAACCGCAGCCTCGAGGACTTCCGCGAGGCCGCGCCGATCACGGCTTTCTCGACCGTGCTGTTCGGCGCGATGTAGTCGTCGGGCGCACCAGGCGCTCGACCCACTTCCCGATCAGGTCGGCCTCGAGATGCACCGGGTCGCCGGCGCGCGCGGCGCCGAGCGTGGTCCAGGTCAGCGTCTCGGGGATGACCGCGACGCGGAAGCGCCGCCCGCGCGGCGCGACGACCGTCAGGCTGATGCCGTCGATCGTCACGCTGCCCTTGGCGACGAGCCAGCGCTCGAAGCCGCGCGGAACCTCGAAGGTCACGAGGCGCCCGCCGTCCCGGCTGTCCTGCAGCGCGACGATGCGCCCGAGCGCGTCGACGTGGCCCGAGACGAGGTGCCCGCCGAGGCGATCGGCGAGTCGCACCGAGCGCTCGACGTTGACCACGGCGCCGGGTGCGAGGCGCGCGAGGTGGGTCAGGGAGAGCGTCTCGGCCGAGAGGTCGTAGGCCGTCCGGCCACCCGCCCCGCAGCGCGCCACGGTCAGGCAACAACCGTCGACGGCGATGCTCTCCCCGCGCGCGGGGCACCAGGCCTCGACCCCCGGCCGCAGGCGCGGGCGGGCGAGCTCGAGCCGCGCCCCGGCCCCGACCCGGCGCAGATGGACGACCGGAGCCCGGCCCTCGACCAGACCGCTGAACATGCCGCCATGCTCCCACCAGGCCCCGCCGAATCAAGGACCTGGGGAGGTCCGGGCGGCCCGCAGGCGGGTCCGGCCCCCCGCGCCGGGGACGCGCCGGGCGGGCGGGACAGGCCGGACGTACCCAGAGCGTTGCCGCGCCGGGGCTTTGCGCATAGACTTCTCTCCCTTTTTCCCCGGGCGACCCTGCGCCCGGGGCCCGCTCCCTCCGTGCACATCGTCCTCCTCAGCCTCTTCCCCGCGGCGCTCGAGCCTTACCTCGGCGCCAGCATCCTGGGCATCGCCCGGGCCAAGGGACTCGTGCGCCTCGAGGTGGTCGACTTCCGCGACTTCACGCGCGACCGGCACCGCACCGTCGATGACCGCCCCTACGGCGGCGGACCGGGCATGGTGCTGAAGCCCGAGCCGATCTCCGACTGCGTCGACTGGCTCGAGCGCACGCACGGCGCCTTCCACAAGATCCTGCTGACGCCCGACGGCACGCCCTTCCGCCAGCCGCGTGCGCGCGCGCTGGCCACGTCGCCGCGCGTCCTGTTCCTGTGCGGCCGCTACGAAGGTTTCGACGAGCGTCTGCGCGACGCCTACGCCTGGGAAGAGGTCTCCCTGGGCGACTTCGTGCTCTCCGGCGGCGAGCTTCCGGCCCTGTGCATCACCGAGGCCCTCGTGCGCCTGCTGCCGGGCGTGCTCGGCCACCAGGAGTCCGCGCAGCGTGAGTCCTTCGAGAACGCGCGCCTCGACCACCCCCACTACACGCGTCCGCCCTCGTGGCGCGGGCGTGACGTTCCCGACGTGCTCAAGAGCGGTGACCATGCCGCCATCGAGCGCTGGCGCGGCCTCGAGGCCGACCGGCGCACGCGAGCGCGTCGCCCCGACCTGATCCAGGAAGTCTGACAGAAAGTAGCCCCGGACCCGCGATGAACCTGATCGAAGAACTCGGCAAAGAGAACGGGAAGAAGAGCGTTCCCGCCATGCGCGTCGGCGACACCGTGCGCGTGAACTACCTCATCAAAGAGGGCGACAAGGAGCGCATCCAGCCCTTCATGGGCATCGTGATCGCGCTCCAGGGTCGCGGCATCGCGCGCAGCGTGATCGTGCGCCGCATGGTCCAGGGCGAGGGCGTCGAGCGCATCTTCCCCCTGCACTCCCCGCGCGTGAAGGACATCGAGGTCACGCGGCGCGGCAAGGTCCGGCGCGCGAAGCTCTACTTCCTGCGCAACCGCGTGGGCAAGCAGACGCGTGTCGACGAGCTCTTGGGCGAGCGCGCCCGGCGCCTCGCGGACGGCAGCGTCGCCGACGACTCGGGCACGCCGAACGCCCCCGCTGCCCCCCAGGGCTGATTCCGTGACCGTGCGCTCGCGCACCCGTTTCTAGCCGCCCGACTCGCCGCGGCGCTCCAGGGCCGGAGCGCCGCGGTCGTTCCCACCCGGCCCAGCGACTGCCATGCTCGAGAACGTCGGCCGCAAGGTCACCCTCATCGTCATCCTCCTGCTCGTCTCGATCGGGCTGATGGTGGTGCCCCGCTTCATGGATCCGCCGCGGGCTCCGTTCCAGCTCGGGCTCGACCTGAAGGGTGGCACGCGCATCGTCTACCGCTTCGACTTCGACGAGGCGCGCCGCACGGGCCAGATCGGCCCGAACGACTCCGAGGCCGAGATCCTGGCGCAGACCGTCACGATCCTGAAGAAGCGCATCGACCCGACCGGTACGCGCGAGGCGACCGTCCGGACCGAGATGCCCAACCGGATCGTGATCGAGATCCCGGGCGACTCGGCGATCGAGAGCTCGCAGCAGGCCCAGTCGCAGCTCGTCGGCGCCCTGGACGCGACCCGCAGCGACCTCCTGGTGGTGGTCGACGCGGCCGGCTTCTCGTCCTCGGGTGTGATCGAGATCGGCGGCGAGCAGGTGCGCTTCGAGGCGCGCGAGGGCAACACGCTGAAGCGCCTGCAGCGCGCCTACAACGGCGTGCAGGCCCAGCATGCGGAGGGCGAGGCCGTGCGTCTCGTCAACTCCGACTCGATCCGCGCCGCGCTCGAGAACCTGGGCGAGCTCGCCTTCCTGATCCGCGCCGAGGACCGCGACTTCGTGGGTGCGGAGACCGACCTGACGCGCGAGCAGGAGAAGCTCCAGACCTGGATCGAGGCCAACCCGGGCGTGCCCGTGACGGCCTTCAACGCGGTCAAGCCCGAGCAGGGCGGCCCCGATGCGCGCATCCGCTGGTACCCCCGCCGCTACGGCGACGAGATCGGCCCGGCCATGCCCGTGCTGGTGCCGAAGACGGACCTCGAGACCTTCCGCGGCCAGGACCTGGCGCGCGTGTTCCCGACCGTGGGCAGCCTGAGCTACCCGGCCGTCGGCTTCGAGATGCGCGCCGACCGCGTGGGCGACTTCGCCGACTTCACGGGCGCCAACGTGAAGCGCGACATGGCGATCCTGCTGAACGACGAGATCCGTTCGGCGCCGGTGCTGAACTCGAAGCTCGTCGGCAGCGCGATCATCGAGGGCAAGTTCAAGCCCGAAGAGGTGCGCGACCTCGTCACGGTACTGCGCTCCGGCTCGCTGCGCCTGAAGCCCGAGCTCGACCACACCGAGCGCGTCGGCGCCACCCTGGGCGACGACTACGTGCAGCGCGGCGTGTACTCGAGCGTGCTGGCGATGGCGCTCGTCGTCGGCTTCATGATCGTCTACTACCGGCGCCTGGGGGTCTTCGCGGCCCTGGCGCTGCTCACGAACCTGATCATGTTCCTGGGCGGCATGGCCTTCCTCCAGGCCACGCTCACGCTGCCCGGCATCGCCGGCATCGTGCTCACGGTCGGCATGGCCGTCGATGCGAACATCCTGATCTTCGACCGATTGCGCGAGGAGGCCGAGAAGGGCCGCAACACGAAGCAGGCCGCCAAGGCCGGCTTCGACAACGCGCTCTCGGCCATCATCGACTCGAACGTCACGACCTTCCTGACCGCGCTCGTGCTCTACAAGCTCGGCAGCGGCCCGGTGCGCGGCTTCGCCGTGACGCTGATGGTCGGGGTCCTGACCTCGGTCTTCGCCGCGCTGGTCACCACGCGCGTGTTCGTCCACTGGGCCCTCCAGAAGGGTGCCGAGCGCTTCGTGATGGGCCGCTGGATGGCCGACGCGAACTACGACTTCCTCGCCAAGACGAAGGTCGCCGTGGTCGGCTCCTTGATCGTCTGCCTGGGTGGTCTCGCGGCCTTCTTCGCGCTGCCCGATGCCGAGAAGCTCGGCGTCGACTTCACCGGGGGTGGCGAGGCGCACCTCGCGACCGCCCAGCCGCAGGACATCGACGACATGCGCGCGCGCGTGGCGGCGATCCCGGGCATCGGCGACTCGGCCGAGGTCAAGGGCGTGATCAGCGCCAGGGAGAAGGACGGGCGCTTCACCCAGTTCCGCGTCAGCTTCAAGGAGGACCCGGGGCAGGGCCGCGATGCGCGCCAGGAGATCCAGGCCACGCTGAAGGACGTGCTGCTCGGCGAGCCGATCCAGCTCGACATGCGCACCGAGGGCGAGGACTCGCTGGCCGACGTGCGCCTCTACTTCCGCACGGCCCCGCCCGAACCCGAGGTCAAGACGGCCCTCGAGGCGGCCGGGCTGCGCGAAGTCACGGTCATGCTCGGCGATCGGGCCGGCGCCTTCACGGCCAGCGCCAAGACGGCGGCCGGGCGCGAGCGCGGCGAGCTCGAGAACGCGATCCGCGGCTCGTTCGAGGCGCTCGGCAGCTCGGTGCCGCACGAGTTCTCGAACCCGATCCTCGAGTACAGCCAGGTCGGTCCGCAGGTCGTGACCGAGCTGCGCGACAGCGCGCTGCTCGCGCTCGCCGTGAGCCTCTTCATCACGGTGATCTACATCCGCGTGCGCTTCGCCGAGTACAGCTTCGGCGTCGCCGCGATGGTGGCCCTCGTGCACGACGTGCTCGTGACGCTGGGCGCGCTCTCGATCGGCAACCACTTCGGCCTCGTCAACGGCGAGCTGAACCTGGCGATGATCGCCGTGTTCCTCACGATCATCGGCTACTCGGTCAACGACACGATCGTGATCTTCGACCGCGTGCGCGAGAACCTGCCCAAATCGAACGCCCCGCTGCGTGACGTGCTGAACAAGTCGATCAACGAGACCCTGTCGCGCACGATCATGACCTCGCTGACGGTGTTCCTGGCGATCTTCGTCCAGTACATCTTCAACGTCGGCACAGGCAACGTGCTCGAGAGCATCTCCTACGCGATGCTGTTCGGCACGCTCTCGGGCGTCTACTCGACGGTCTACATCGCCAACCCGGTGTTCCTCTGGCTCGAGACCCGCAGCCAGCAGAAGACCGGCGGCGCCCAGGCCCGCGCCCTGCGCGAGGCCGAGCAGAAGCGCCTCGAGAGTGCGCGCCCGAAGGACGAGGAAGAAGGCGCCTCCGAGCAGGCCTGATCTTCCCTTGACGGAAGTCCCACTTGCGCGTTGCGCCGACCTCGCTTAGCTTCGACACGACGATGAACGTCCGACCGCTCTCCGCCCCGCCCACGGGGCTTTGGCTCTGGCGCCGCCTCGAGGAGGTGGGCGCCAGCACGTAACACAAGACGTTCGGCACACTCAAACCCACCTTCTCGGGGCTCCCCGGAAGGTGGGTTTTTTCGTGCCTGCCCCGGGTCCCCCACCCGCCCCATGCAGGCACCCTTCGACCTTCCGACCGACCTCGACACGCCGCTCTCGGCCTACCTGAAGCTCGGGCCCCTGCGCCCGCGCTTCCTGCTCGAGAGCGTCGGCGGACCCGAGCGCTCGACGCGCTACTCGTTCCTCGGCTTCGGCGCGGCCGACGAGTTCGAGCTCCGCGGCCCGGCACTGCTCAGGAACGGCGAGCACTTCGCCCCCGTCCACGACCGCGCCAGCCTGGCCCACGCGCTGCGCCTCGCCCTGGCGAGCGCACCGGGGTTCCTGCCGGAAGAGCGCGCGCTCCCCTTCCACGGCGGCCTCGTGGGTGTGCTCGGTTACGAGCTCGTGCGCCGGCTCGAGCGCCTCGGCCCCGCGCGCCCGACGCCCTATCCCGAGCTGCGCCTGCTGGCCCCCCACGCCGTGCTCGTCTTCGACCACGCGCGTCGCACCGCGGCGCTCCTGGCCGAAGGCACGGCCGCCGCGCGCGCGGCCCTACGCGCCGAGGTGCGGGCCCTGCTGGCCGGTCCGCTGCCCCCGCGCCCCGCGCACGGACACGTCTCGCCTCCGCGCCCCACGCTGTCGCGCGCGGACTTCCTCGAGCGCGCCGCGCGGGTGCTGGCCCACATCCAGGACGGAGACGTCTACCAGCTCGTGCTCTCGAGCGCCTTCGAGGGCGAGACCGACCTCGCGCCGCTCGAGCTCTACCGCGCGCTGCGGCTGACCAACCCCTCGCCCTACATGACGCTGTTCGAGTTCGACGACCTGGCGATCGTCGGCGCCTCGCCCGAGGCGCTGGTGCGCGTGCACGCCGGCCGTGCCACGCTCCAGCCGATCGCCGGCACGCGCCGGCGTTCCCGTGACGAGGCCGAGGACCGCGCGCTCGAGGCCGAGCTGCGCGCCGATCCGAAGGAGGCGAGCGAGCACGTCATGCTGGTCGACCTCGCGCGCAACGACCTCGGGCGCGTCGCGCGCCCCGGCTCCGTCGCGGTCGGCCCCTACCGCGACATCGAGCGCTTCAGCCACGTGATGCACCTCGTCAGCGGCGTCTCGGGCGAGCTCGACGAGGGCCAGGACGCGCTCGACTGCCTGCTGGCCTGCTTCCCGGCCGGCACCGTGGTCGGCGCGCCCAAGGTGCGCGCGATGCAGCTGATCGACGAGCTCGAGCCCGAGGCGCGCGGCCTGTACGCGGGCTCGATCGGCTACCTCGGTCACGGCGGCGACCTGCAGCAGGCGCTCCTGATCCGCTCGCTCTGCCTGCGCGCGGGCCGCTACCGCTACCAAGCCGGAGCGGGCATCGTCGCCGCCAGCCGCCCGGAGGCCGAGCACGACGAGATCCTGGCCAAGAGCGCCGCCCTGGCGCGCGCGCTCGAGCTCGCGGCGGAGGGCCTGTGATGCGCCGCGTGCTCGTGCTCGACAACTACGACTCGTTCACCTTCAACCTGGTGCAGCTCCTGCGCGTGCAGGGCGCCGAGGTGCTCGTGCGCCGCAACGACGAGCTCGACGTGGCCGGCGCGCGCGCGCTCGCGCCGAGCCACCTCGTGCTCTCGCCCGGGCCGGGTCGGCCGGCCGCGGCCGGCGTGATGCCCGAGCTCGTCGCGGCGCTCGCGGGCGAGCTGCCGATCCTCGGCGTGTGCCTCGGACACCAGGCGCTCGGTGAAAGCTTCGGCGGCACGATCGTGCACGCCATGCGGCCGGTCCACGGCGAGGAGGCGCGCGTGTTCCACGACGGACGGGGCGTCTTCCGCGGGCTGTCGAGCCCCTTCGCGGCGGCGCGCTACCACTCGCTGGTCGTGGCCGAGGCGGGCTTCCCCGAGGTCCTCGAGGTCAGCGCCTGGACGGCCCAGGGCGAGATCATGGGGCTGCGCCACCGCACGCTCGCCATCGAGGGCGTGCAGTTCCATCCCGAGAGCGTCCTGACGCCGCGCGGCGCGCGCCTCGTGACGAACTTCCTCGCGCAGGAAGGCGGTCGCGCGCGATGAACCCCGCCACGACCACGAGCGAGACCTTGCGTGCGGCTCTCGCAGCCGTGCTGGAGCCGCGCGAGCTCGGCGCCGGAGAGGCCGAGGCGGCCGTGCTGGCATTGCTCGAGCCCACGGCGCCGGCCGCCCTGTGCGCAGCGCTGCTCGTGGCCCTGCGCGCGCGCGGCGAGAGCGCCGCCGAGCTGGCCGGAGCCGCGCGGGCCCTGCGCGCGCGCATGAGCGCGGTGCCGCGCACTGCGGGCCCTTGCCTCGACACCTGCGGAACCGGTGGCGACGGCCGCGGGAGCTTCAACCTCTCGAGCGCGACGGCGCTCCTGGTCGCGGCCCTGGGCGTGCCCGTCGCCAAGCACGGCAACCGGGCCGTGTCCTCGCCCTCCGGCAGCTCGGACCTCTTCGCGGCCCTCGGTGTGGCCGCTCCCTCGGCACCCGAGGTCGCCGGGCGCGCGCTCTCACGCGACGGCTTCGTCTACCTGCATGCGCCCCACTTCCATCCGCGCCTCGCCGGCCTGGCGCCGCTGCGGCGCGAGCTCGGCGTGCGCACGCTCTTCAACCTGCTCGGCCCGCTCGTGAACCCGGCGCGGCCGACGCACCAGCTGGTCGGCGCGCCCAGCCCGGCCCTCGCGCGCACCCTGGCGCGCGCCCTGGCCGAGCTCGAGCTCGAGCGCGCCTTCGTCGTGCACGGCGCGGGCGGCTTCGACGAAGGCACGCCCACCGGACCGCTGCTCCTGCTCGACGTGCGCGCCGGAGACGTGCGCGAGTCCGTGCTCGAGCCGCAGGTCTTCGGCCTCGCGCGATGTCGGCCCGAGGAGCTTGCCGGTGGCGATGCGGCCGCGAACGCCGCGCGCCTCACGGCTCTCTTCAGCGGCGAGCGCGGCCCTCTGCGCGACGCGCTGTGCCTGAACGCGGCCCTGTGCCTGCTGTTGCTCGAGCGCGAGCGCGAGCCGCGCGCCGCACTCGCCCACGCCGCCGCGGCCCTGGACGACGGCCGCGCGCGCGCCCTGCTTGCACGCCTGCGCGCGGCGGAGGAGGCGGCGTGAGGCCCCTCGACGGTTTCCTCGGCGAGATGGAGCGCGCCAGCCGCGCGCGGGTGCAGGCGCTCGCGCCCGGGTCCCGGAGCGAGCTCGCGCGACGCGCGCGAGAAAGCGCACCGCCGCGGCCGCTGCGCCTCGATCCGCGCGGCTTCGACCTCGTGGCCGAGATCAAACGCCGCTCGCCAGCCCTGGGCGAGCTCGCGGCCGAGGACGAGCCGGCCCTGGCCGCGCGCGCGCGCGCCTACGCCGCCGGCGGCGCGGCGGCGCTCTCGATCCTGACCGAACCGACGCGCTTCGACGGCGACCTCGCGCACCTCGCGCTCGTGCGCGCGGCCGTGGAGCTGCCGCTGCTGCGCAAGGACTTCCTGGTCGATCCCGTGCAGGTGCTCGAGGCACGCGCCCACGGCGCCGACGGCGTCCTGCTCGTGACGCGCATGCTCGACGACGCGCGCCTCGCCGAGCTCTGCGCCTGCGCGCGCGAGCACGGGCTCTTCGTGCTGCTTGAGGCCTTCGACGCCGAGGACCTCGCGCGCATCCCCGCGCGGACGGAGGAGGACGTACTTCTCGTCGGTGTGAACACGCGCGACCTCGCCACGCTCGCAGTCCGCCCGGAGCGGACGCTCGCGCTGGCCCCGAAGCTGCCGCGCGGCTACCCGGCGGTGGCCGAGAGTGGGATCGAGGGCCCCACGGCCTTGCGCGCCACCGTGCGCGCCGGCTACACGCTGGCGCTGGTCGGCACGGCCCTGATGCGCGCGCCCCGGCCCGCGCAGGCCGTGGCCGAGCTCGTCGCGGCCGGCCGAGAGGAGCGGGCGCGATGCGCATCCTCGTGAAGCTGTGCGGAATCCGCACGCGGGCCGCGCTCGAGGGCGCGCTCGAAGCCGGTGCCGATGCGCTCGGCTTCGTGCTGGCGGAGTCGCCGCGGCGCGTGAGCCTGGTCGAGGCCGAAGAGCTCCTGGCGCGCGTGCCGGCGGGCGTCGAGCGCGTGGCCGTGTTCGCCCGCGCCGCGCGCGCGGGGCTCGCGGCCGCCCTGCGTCTGCCCTTCGACGCGCTGCAGGCCGAGCTCGGGAGCGAGCTGCCCGAGCTCCCGCCCGGCGTCTACTTCCTGCCGGTCCTGCGCGACGGGCCCGAGCTCGAGGCCCGCGTGCTGCCGGCGGCCTCGGCCGTCGGCGCGGGCGGCCTGCGCGGCGCGCTCGTGCTCGATGGTCCTGCCGGTGGAGGCCGCGGGCTCCCCGCCGATCCCGCCCGGGCCGCGCGCCTCGCGCGCCGCACGCGCCTCGTTCTGGCCGGCGGTCTCACGCCGGACAACGTCCACGCACGCTGCCTCGCCGTGCGTCCCTTCGCGGTCGACGCGAGCTCGGGCCTCGAGCTCGAGCGCGGCCGGAAGGACCCCGCGCGCATGCGCGCCTTCGTGCGCGCCGTGCGCGCGGCCGAGCTCGAGCTCCAGACGACACCTCTCCCTCCGCTGTCATGACCCTCTCTCCCTCCGCTCCCCTTGCCCTCCGTCCCGGCCGCTTCGGCCCCTTCGGTGGCGCCTACGTGCCCGAGATCCTGGTGGGTGCGCTCGCGCGCCTCGAGGAGGCCGTGGCGCGGCACCTGCACTCGGCCGACTTCCAGGCCGAGCTCGCGGCCGAGAGCCGCTCCTGGGTCGGCCGCGCGACGCCGCTCTCCTTCGCGCCGCGCCTCTCGGCGCGCCACGGTGCACGCCTCCACCTGAAGCGCGAGGACCTGTGCCACACCGGCGCCCACAAGATCAACAACGCCCTCGGCCAGGCGCTGCTCGCGCGGCGCATGGGTGCGCGGCGCGTGATCGCCGAGACGGGCGCCGGCCAGCACGGCGTCGCCACCGCCGCGGCCTGCGCGCGCCTCGGCCTCGCCTGCACGGTCTACATGGGCGCGCACGACGTCGCCCGCCAGGCGCTCAACGTGCGTCGCATGGAGCTCTTCGGGGCCGAGGTGCGCGCGGTGAGCGCGCTCGACGGCACGCTGCGCGCCGCGATCGACGAGGCCCTGCGCGACTGGAGCCACGATCCCGAGGGCACCTACTACCTGCTCGGCTCGGCCGTCGGTCCGCATCCCTATCCGACCCTCGTGCGCGACCTGCAGGCCGTGATCGGCAAGGAGGCGCGCGCGCAGTACCTCGAGAGCGAGGGCCGGCTGCCCGACGCGGTCGTGGCCTGCGTCGGCGGCGGCTCGAACGCGATCGGACTCTTCCATGCGTTCCGCGGCGATGCGGCGGTGGCCTTGATCGGTGTCGAGGCGGGCGGGCGTGGAACGGAGCCCGGTCAGCACGGCGCGACGCTCGCCCACGGTCGCCCCGGCGTGCTGCACGGCACGTACTCGTACCTCCTACAGGACGAGCACGGCCAGGTGACGGGCACGCACTCGATCTCGGCCGGACTCGATTATCCGGGCGTCGGCCCCGAGCACGCCGAGCTGCTGCGCAGCGGGCGCGCACGCTACGTCAGCGCGAGCGACGACGAGGCCCTCGCGGCCCTGGAGGAATGCGCGCGCCTCGAGGGCATCCTGCCGGCACTTGAATCGGCGCATGCCCTGGCGGGCGCGTTCCGGCTCGCACGCGAGTGCCCGGGCGCGCGGCTCCTGATCGGCTGCTCGGGCCGCGGCGACAAGGACCTCGGCATCCTGGCCGAGCCGCGCGGAGGACGCTCATGAGCGCCGCCCAGCGCCTCGAGCAACGCCTGCGGTCGGCACGCGCCTCCGGACGCGCCGCGCTGCTCCCCTACCTCGTGGCCGGTTTCCCGGAGCGCGCGGGCTTCGGCGAGCTGCTCGTGCGTGTCGGCACGCGCGCCGACGTCATCGAGCTCGGCCTGCCCTTCAGCGACCCGACGGCCGACGGTCCGGTGATCGCCGCCGCGGCCCAGCGCGCGCTGGCCGAGGGCGTGCACCTCGACTGGCTGCTGGCCGAGGTCGCGCGCGTGCGGCCGCGCGTCGCGAGCGAGCTCGTGCTGATGAGCTACCTGAATCCGCTGCTCGCCTTCGGCCTCGAGCGGGCCTGCGCCGCGCTCGCCACGGCCGGCTTCTCCGGGCTGATCGTGCCCGACCTGCCGCTCGAGGAAGGCGCGGAGCTCGCCCGGCACGCCGAGTCCCACGGCCTGGCCTGGATCCAGCTCGTGACGCCGCTCACGCCGCCGGCGCGGGCCGCGCGCCTCGCGCGCGCGAGTCGCGGCTTCCTGTACGCCGTGACGCGCGCCGGGACGACAGGCGCCGCGGCCGAGCCTGCGGCCGTCACGCACGCTCTGCGCGAGCTCACACGGCTCGCGCCGTTGCCCGTGTGCGCGGGCTTCGGCCTGCGCACGCCCGAGCAGCTGGCGCGCCTCGCGGGCAGCTGCGACGGCTTCGTGGTCGGCACGGCGCTGGTCGAGGCCCTCGCCGCCGGCCGTGACCCGCTCCCGCTGCTCGACGCGCTCTTCTCCGCCACCCGCTTCCCCACTCCCACCTCCGAGCTCCCGCGATGATCGCCCTGCTGAAACCCGGCTGTTCCCTGCGTGAAAAGGCCCAGCTCGTCGAGTTCCTCGAGCAGCGCGGGTTCCGCGTGCACCTCGACCGCGACGCAGAGCGCGAATGGATCGGCGTGCTCGGCGACGGGGCCGAGCGTCTCGAGCCCGAGCTCGCCGCCTTCCCGGCCGTCGAGCGTCTACGCCAGGAGCCTGCGCCCTACGTGCGTGCTTCGCGCGTGCTGCGGCCGCAGGCCAGCGTCGTGCGCCTCGGCGAGCTCGCCCTCGGCGGTCCCGAGGTCGTCGTCATGGCCGGCCCGTGCGCGGTCGAGAGCGAGCAGCAGATCTTCGCCACGGCGCGGGCCGTGGCCGCGGCCGGGGCACGCATCCTGCGCGGCGGCGCGTACAAGCCGCGCACCTCGCCCTACTCCTTCCAGGGTCTCGGACAGGAAGGCCTCGAGCTGCTGGCCGCCGCCGGACACGCGCACGGACTTCCCGTCGTGACCGAGGTCGTCGCAGCCGAGGATGTCGAGCGCGTCGCGCGCCACGCCGACATGCTGCAGGTCGGCGCGCGCAACATGCAGAACTTCCGCCTGCTCGAGGCGGTCGGAAAATCCGGCCGCCCCGTGCTCCTGAAGCGCGGCCTGGTCGCCACGCTCGAGGAGCTCCTGCTGGCCGCCGAGTACGTGCTCGACGCCGGCAACCCCGAGGTGATCCTGTGCGAGCGCGGCATCCGCACCTTCGTGCGCGAGACGCGCAACACGCTCGACCTCGCCGCGATCCCGCTGCTCAAGGAGAAGAGCCACCTGCCCGTGATCGCCGACCCCTCGCACGGCACCGGCGTGCGCGCCCTCGTCCCCCCGCTCGCCCGGGCCGCCGTCGCCGCCGGCGCCGACGGCCTGATCGTCGAGGTCCACCCCGATCCCGCGCGCGCGCTCTCCGACGGCGCCCAGAGCCTGACGCTCGACGGCTTCGCCGAGCTCATGGGCTCGCTCGAGCCGCTGACGCGCGCGCTCGGACGGTCGCTGGCCTGAGGATCGACTGACGGAGGGAGAAGGGGTTGCATGGGAAGTCCGTCTGGTCATCACCGTCGAACGTGACCAAGGTAGGATCGGGCAAGGAGGAACATCCGGTGCTCGCAACACTCGCCCTGGTCCTGGCGCCGCAAGCGCCCGCCCCTGAGAGTCGGCATCTGCCCGTGAACCGGCTCTCCGGCCGCGCCGTGAGCGCCGACGCTTCCCCTCTCGCGGGAGTCGAGGTCGAGCTCTGGACCCGCAAGCCGCGAGGTTCCGTGGTGCGAGGACGCGCGCACTCCGGCGCGGACGGCGGCTTCGTGGTCGACGTGCTGCCGCTCGACCTCAGCGGCCCTGAGAACGGCTCGTTCCTCGTGCTGAGCTGCACGGGGCTGGCTCCGAGCGTGGTAGACGGCGTGTTCCTGCCGCCTCCGAGCCACGACCTCGGATCGATCGCGCTGTACCCGCCCGTCGAGCTGCGCGGGCGCGTCCTCGATGGCTAGGGGCGGCCGGTGGTCGGCGCCGAGATCCATACCGCGCCCGGCAAGGTCGTCGCGCCCCACGCGGACCACGCGCGACGAGCGCCGGTGGCGGTCACCGATGCGCGCGGAGAGTACGCCTGTCGCAGCCTTCCCCCCGGGCTCATCACGCTCGGCGCGAGCGCGCTCGGCCGTGCGGATGGCGTGCTTCCAACCGTCGAACTCCGCTCGGACTCTGCGAACGTCGTCGACTTCACGCTCGCGCCCGAGCGCGACCTGCGCCTGCGCGTGACGAGCGAGGGTCGTGGGCTGCCCGGGGCTCGGCTCGAGCCGCTCGGCGAGAGCTACGACCTGAATCCGTGGAAGGGGCAGCGCCAGTACCTGGCGTTCTGGCGCGGCCCGACCGTGGCTGACGACCAGGGCTGGCTCAACGTGCACGGCGTCGACGCTTCGTTCCAGGGCGACATGCGCGTCCATGCGCACGGGTTCCAGGCGCAGTTGGTCTCGCTCGCCACGAGCCCGGACGAGCTCGCCCTGGCGCCGGTGACCTGGCTCGAGGTCGCGGCCACGAGCCGTGAGGGAGGTCCGCCGCCGGAGCTGTACCGCGTCGCCGTGCGCGACACGACTCGCGAGCCGAGCTGGTGCGGCAACTGTGACGAAAATCGATTCGCGAATCTGTGGCGCGATTCGCCCGCGGTCGAACTCCTCGCGCCCAACCACTGGCGCATCGCCTGGAACGGCCTCGGCTGCTTCGTCGAGTGAGGTGAACCCGGCGGCATGGGAGCGACGACGACTCTGGGTTCGAGCGCCTACGGGGAGTTCGAGGAGGCGACGCCCGACCATCCCGGCGCGGCCCGCCTGGTGTTCGATCCACCGGCACGTCTCACCGGGATCGTGCGCACTTCGGACGGCGCGCCAGTCTCGCTCAGGCTGGGATTGGAGGTGTCGTTCGACAGCGCGCCCCTCCCCCTTGTCTCGTCGAATCCGGACGGACGCTTCGAGTTCGAGTGCATCGGTCCTGGCACGCAACGGCTCTACTCGCTCGACGAAGACTGGATCATCGACGACCGGTACGAGGAGTTCGAGGTCGTCTCCGGCCGCACCATCGAAGTCGTGGTGATCGTGCATCCGCACTCCGCCGGAAGGTCCGCGGTCAGATGACGATCGCCGGCAAGACTTCCGGCCGATCCGTGCTCCTCGCACTGGGCATGCCCTATCCGCAGGCCTTCACGTGGACCGACGCGGAGGGACGCTTCGAGTTCAGCTCGACCTTGCCGCGCGTGCACGACATCGTCCCCAAGCACGCTCCGCGTCCCGGCGGCTACCGTGACTTTGCCGGCGAGTTCCCGGCTCGCGAGCGCTGGAAGTGGAAGGTCCGCATCCCAACCGAAGGCATGGCCGAGGACGTGATCGACTTCCCTCCGGAAGAGGAATGGGACTCGCACGCGCCGCCGCGGGCGAAGCGCTGAGGCCTACCCGCCGCGCAGGAACGGCTCGGCCGCGGATTCGAGCACGGTGAAGTGTGCGCGCGGGCCGAGCGAGGCCTTGAGCGAGCCGAGGGCGCCGTCGAGCAGGCGCAGGCGTAGCACGAGGTCGGTGTCGTCCTCGACGCGCTGCTCGAGGAGCGTGCCCGCGGCCTTGAGGGCGGCGATGGCGCGCCCCTCGGTCAGGGAGACGCGCACCTCGACCACGGGCGAGCGCAGGTCGAGGCGCGCGCGCACCAGGGCCTCGAGCTCGGCCAGGCCCTCGCCGCTGTGGGCCGAGGCACGCACGATCGTCTCGGGGCGGCCGCGCACCAGGGCCTGCAGCGCGAGCGGGTCGGGCACGCGGTCGAGCTTGTTCAGCACGAGTACGTCGGCCTTGCGGCTGGTGAGCTCGCCCAGGGTCGTGTCGACGGCGGCGATCTGCACGGCGGCGTCGGGGTGCGCGGCGTCGACCACGTGCAGCAGGAGCTCGACGTTGAGCGCCTCCTCGAGCGTGGCGTGGAACGAGGCCACCAGGTGGTGCGGCAGGCGCTGCAGGAAGCCGACCGTGTCGGAGAGCAGCACGGTACGGCCGTCGGAGAGCGGCCACTGGCGCGTGCGCGTGTCGAGCGTGGCGAAGGGCATGTCGGCCACGAACTCGTCGGAACCGGTCAGCCGGTTGAGCAGCGTCGACTTGCCGGCGTTCGTGTAGCCGACCAGGCCGACCGTGAAGTTCTCGGAACGCCCGCGCACCTGGCGCCGGCGGTGCTCCTCGATCTCGCGCAGGCGCAGCTTCAGGTCCTGGATGCGCTTCGCGATCAGGCGCCGGTCGGTCTCGAGCTGCGTCTCGCCCGGACCGCGCGTGCCGACCGCGCCTTCGTTGCGCTCGAGGTGCGTCCACATGCGCTTCAGGCGCGGACGCAGGTACTCCATCTGCGCGAGCTCGACCTGCAGGCGCGCCTGGCCGGTGCGTGCGCGCGCGGCGAAGATGTCGAGGATCAGCTCGGAGCGGTCGAGCACGCGCTTCTGCCAGAGCTTCTCGAGGTTGCGGATGTGCGCGGGCGTCAGGTCGTTGTCGACCAGCACGGCGTCGGGCTGCAGGCGCTCGATCGCCGCGCGGATCTCCTGCGCCTTGCCCTTGCCCATCAGGGTCGAGGGATCGGCGGTGACGCGCTTCTGGATCAGCGGCTCGACGTCGGCCACGACCTCGGCGCCGGCGGCCTCGACCAGGCTGGTCGCCTCGGACAGCGGGCCGTCGTGCTCGGCCGACTGGTCGGGAAAGAGCACGCCGCACACGAGGATGCGTTCGCGCGGCGGACGGGTCGGGGTCGGAGCGCGGGTCATCGGGTCGCGAGCGGAGCGGGGTGGAGCAGGGGCACGCGCTCGAGCTCGACACCGTCGATGTGTCCCTCCTCGAACAGGGGCGTGCAGCGCGTGTGCGCCTGCCAGGCCGGATCGAGGTGCGGGTGATCGGTGCGGTAGTGGACCCCGCGCGACTCGGTGCGTGCCAGGGCCGAGAGCGCCGCGAGGTGCGCCACGGTGAGCAGGTTCACGAGTTCCCAGGTGGCCGGTTCGGGCGCGCCGAGCTCGGAGACGGCGCGGCTCCACAGGCGGATCTTGGCCAGCGCGTCCTGGATCTGACCGGCCTCGCGCTCGATCCCCATCTGGCGCCAGAGCAGCGACTTCAGCGAGTAGGTCACGTCCTGCAGGTTGACGCGCATGCCGTCCGGTGCCGCCGCAGGCACGCGCGTGGCGCGTACGCGCCAGTCCTGGATGCCCTTGCCCTGGGCCTCGTCAGCCGCGTCGCGTCCGGCGCGCGCTCCGAGCACGAGGCCCTCGAGCAGCGAATTCGAACCCATGCGGTTCGCGCCGTGCAGACCGGAGCTCGCGCACTCGCCCACGGCCCACAGCCCGGGCACGCTGGTGCGGCCCTCGAGGTCGGTCTCGAGGCCGCCGATCTGGTAGTGGGCTCCGGGGCGCACGGGCACGGGGTCGCGCGCGATGTCGATCCCGAAGTAGCGGCAGATCCGGCTGATGCCGGGGAACAGCGCATGCGGGTCGCCCTTCACGCCGGAGAGGTCGAGGTAGACGCTCGTGTCCTGCGTCGCGACCATGCGCTCGAAGATCGCGCGGCTGACCACGTCGCGCGGAGCGAGCTCGCGCGCCGGCGTGCTCGCCATGAAGCGCGCGCCCGTACGGTCGCGCAGGATGCCGCCGTGGCCGCGCACGATCTCGCTGATCAGCACGCGCGCAGCGCCCGCCAGGTAGAGCAGCGTCGGATGGAACTGGAAGAACTCGAGGTCGCGCACCGCGGCGCCGGCGCGGAAACCGATCGCGACACCATCACCCGTGGCGATCGAGGGGTTGGTCGTCTCGCGATAGAGCTGCCCGGAGCCGCCCGTGGCGAGCACCACCGAGCCGGCCGAGAAGACCGCCATCGCGCCACCCGACATGCGCGCGAGCGCGCCGACCACGCGCCCCTCGTGGGCACACAGCAGGTCGATCACGAAGGCGTGCTCGAAGAGCGTGACGCGCGGGTGGGCACGCAGGGCTGCGGCGAGCGTCTCCTGGATCTCGCGCCCGGTGGCGTCGCCACGCGCGTGGATGATGCGCGCATGGGTGTGGCCACCCTCGCGCGAGAGCGCCAGGTCGCCCTGGGACGACCGATCCCAGCGCGCACCGCGCTGCTCGAGCGCGTGCACGGCCTCGGGGGCGGCCCGCACGATGGTCTCGACCGCATCGAGCTCGCACAGACCGCAGCCCACGGCCAGGGTGTCGGCCACGTGCGACTCGAAGGAATCGGTCACGGCCTGGACAGCCGCGACCCCGCCCTGGGCCCACAGCGTGTTCGTCTCCTCGAGGGCGCCCTTGCTGAGCAGGGCCACCTCGATGCCCTGATCGGCCGCCGCCAGGGCCGCCGTGGCACCGGCCACGCCGCCCCCCACGACCAGAACCCCGAAGCGGTAGATCGGAACCTGGCGCGAGTCCACGGAGAGGAGCCGGCCCGGGTAGTCGAGATCGAAGCGCTGCCGCAAGGCGCGGCATTGTAGTGGGCCCCTCGGGGCACCGCTCTCGGCCCACGCCTGAACCTGCCGCGAACGGAGGGCGGGACGGCTTCGAAGGTCCGCCCCGGAATCCGGGCCCGCCCTCGCCCTCACGCTCGTCCGCTCCGGGGGGGCTGCGCTCCCGGTCCGCACTCCTGCGGCCCCCGGCCGGCGGACCCGGGCGGACCGCGGCCTCTGTGCTTGAGCGCCCGGCCCCAGGGGCCCCATCAGGGAGCGCGCCTAAGCCGAGCAAGGGACAGGAGTTGCGTGAACTCGGGCGGGTCCGGGCAAAGAAACCGGCGTTCTGGACTTGTTCGGGTCCGCGGGGCCGATAGATTAGTGACCCGTTCGGGTGTCCGGCAGGGGGCGTATCCCCCCCACTGCCTCCTGCCGGAACCCGACTTCTTCCAGACCGGAGCCCAAGATGATCTCGCGAGTCCTCGCTTCCTCTTTCCTTCGCAACGAAGCCCTGTCCTACTTGTTCTTCGGCCTCCTGATCGCGGCCACCTTCCTGATCTGAACCGTGACGCCGCAGCCGCCCCTCACCCGTCGCCAGCACGACATCCTGCAGTTCTTCCGTCAGTACTCGGAGGCCCAGGGCCTGAGCCCGACCCTCGAGGAAGTGGCGCGCCACTTCGGTCTGAACAAGGTCACCATCTTCGGGCATGTGGCCGAGCTCGAGCGCAAGGGCTGCCTGAAGCGCAGTGCGCCGGGAATCAGCCGCGGGCTGCAACTCGTCGACGCGCCGGGCCCGCGGACGGGCCTGCCGATCCTGGGCACGATTGCCGCCGGAGCCCCCATCGATGCGCTCGAGGTGCCTGAAGTTCTGGCCTTCGAGGAGCTGGTTCCGCCCGGAAGCGACGTCTACGTCCTCCGGGTTCGAGGCAACTCGATGATCGAGGACTCGATCCGAGACGGGGACATGGTCCTCGTCGAACGGCGCAACGACCCGGCCCAAGGTGAGACCGTGGTGGCCGTGCTGCCGGGCGAGACAGCGACCCTGAAGCGGTACTACCGCGAGAGCGATGGTCGAGTCCGCCTGCAGCCTGCAAATGCCACCCTCTCGCCGATCTTCACCGACGAGGTCGAGGTCCGGGGCGTGGTGATCGGCGTGCTTCGTCGCTTCTGAGCGAAGACCGCGGGACGCCTCTGCGGACCGCAAGGAGGCCCTCGGTCTTGCCTGACGTGGTGGGCCACTCCACCATGCGCACCGCGTGCGCATCCTCCTCGGCATCGACACCTTCGGCCTGATCGGAGGCAGTGAGCGCTACGGGATCCAGCTCTGCGAGGAGCTGCGCTCCCGCGGTCACGAGGTCGGGATCCTCTGCGGCGCGCGGCAGCCCGAAACGCCGGCGCCTCCGCAGGTGATCGTCCTTCCCGCCTACTCCACCGAGCGCGCCACGAAACGGGAGCTCGCGGAGCTGGAGGGGGCCATCCGCGCCTTTGCCCCGGAGGTCCTCGTCTTGCTGACGTCCCGTGGGCGGGCGGCCACCCGGCGCATGACCGGTCTGACGCGCTGGTTTCCCGTGGTGCGCTTCGTCCAGGACCACGCGCTGTTCTGCCCCGGGCTGACGAAAATGCACGCCGATGGTCGCAACTGCGTGGAGCCCTTCGGGCTCCCATGCCTGCGGCACTATTTCTTCGAGGGCGGCTGCACCGCCTTCCGGACCGAACTCCATCGCTCGCGGCTGGACGGCCTGGGTGGCGTATGGAAGTGGAAGCGTGGTCTCGACACCGCGCGCAGCGCAAGCGCTCTCGTGGTGGCCTCCGGCTACATGCGTCGGGAGCTCGAGGCCGTGGGAATCCCCTCCGAGCGCATCGCGCTGCTGCCCTACTTCTCCCTCTCGGCCAGCCTCCGAGCCGAGACCCGAGCCCCGGATCCGCACACCCGGAACTATGTGGAGCGGGAAGGGCCGCCCGTCCTCCTGGTCCCTGCTCGCCTGACCCTGCCCGAGAAAGGCCTGGACCGCTTGCTCGACGCCGTGGCCAGGGTCGGCCTCCCTCTACGGGTGGTCGTGGCAGGGACCGGCCCAGCGGAAGAAGCCCTGAAACAGCAGGCCCGGGACCTCTCGCTGAACGAGCCCGTCCATTTTGCCGGCTGGCAAGACGCAGCCTCGCTCGAGTGGTTGTACTCGCACTGCCATCTCGTGGCCTTCCCCTCGATGTGGAACGAGCCGTTCGGCCTGGTCGGAATCGAGGCGATGGCCCACGCCAAGCCAGTGGTCGCGTTCGACGTGGGCGGAGTGCGGGAGTGGCTGTTGCCTGAAGTCACGGGGCTCATCAGTCCGCGCGGTGACATCGAGGCGCTGAGCACCAACCTCCGCAGACTCGTGACGAGTCCTGAGCTCCGGAAGAGCCTGGGCCAGGCCGGTAAGGCCCGCCACGCTGAGCGCTTCACCCCTGAGCGCCACCTCGAGGGCTTCGAGGCCCTCCTGGCCCGGATCTGCGCAAACAGCTGAACCTGACAAAAAGAAAGCGGGCCCCGCTGAGGACAGCGAGGCCCGCTTTTGAAAAAACCCGGCGATACCTACTTTCTCGCGCGAAGCAATATCATCGGCGATACCTGCTTGACGACCGTGTTCGGGATGGGAACGGGTATGGCCAGGTATCTATGGTCACCGGGAATGCGCGTCGGTCCCTGGTCTCAGGGAGCCGACCTCTCACACCGAAGCGTGAGCTGAAGGAAAAGGTGAACTGGTTGCGACGTGATAATCTCGAAGGAAGAAGGCGTTGCCTTTTCCCGTGCAGCCGCAAGGCGGCAGCATGGAGAAAGGTGGTTAAGCCGATCGTCCGATTAGTACCGGTAAGCTGAGAGCGTCACCGCTCTTGCACCGCCGGCCTATCAACCTGGTGGTCTACCAGGGGACTGATTGGGATGACTCGTCTTGGAGAGGGCTTCGCGCTTAGATGCATTCAGCGCTTATCCTTTCCGGTCATAGCTACCCAGCTATACCACTAGCGTGATAACTGGAACACCAGAGGACCGTCCTCCCCAATCCTCTCGTACTAGGGGAAAACCTCCTCAGTCATCCTGCACCCACACCAGATAGGGACCGACCTGTCTCACGACGGTCTAAACCCAGCTCACGTGCCGCTTTAATTGGCGAACAGCCAAACCCTTGGGACCTCCTACAGCCCCAGGATGCGACGAGCCGACATCGAGGTGCCAAACCGCATCGTCGATATGAACTCTTGGATGCGATCAGCCTGTTATCCCCGGAGTACCTTTTATCTGATGAGCGACGGCCCTTCCACTCGGAATCCGCCGGATCACTAGGGCCCACTTTCGTGTCTGCTCGAGGCATATCTCTCGCAGTGAGGCGCACTTCTACCCTTACGCTCTGCGCGCGATTGCTAACCGCGCTGAGTGCACCATCGCGCTCCTCCGTTACCTTTTTGGAGGAGACCGCCCCAGCCAAACTGCCCACCTGACACTGTCCACCGCCAGGATTCACTGTGCGGTGTTAGAAGCCTATCGTACCGAGAGTGGTATTTCACCGGTGACTCCACTGGACCCAGAAGCCCAGCTTCAACGTCTCCCACCTATCCTACGCACGGCAGGACAAGCCACAATATCAGGCTGCAGTAAAGGTTCACGGGGTCTTTCCGTCTTGATGCGGGAACGTGGCATCTTCACCACGACTACAAATTCGCCGAGCCTGTTGTCGAGACAGCGGACCACTCGTTACGCGATTCATGCGGGTCGGAACTTACCCGACAAGGAACTTCGCTACCTTAGGACCGTCATAGTTACGGCCGCCATTCACCGGGGCTTTGATTCGGGGCTTCGCTTGCGCTAACTCCTCCTCTTGACCTACCGGCATTGGGCACGCGTCAGTCTGTATACTTCCTCTTTTGGAGTTCGCACAGACCTGTGTTTTTAATAAACAGTCGGCAGTCCCATTTCTCTGCGACCCTCCAGCGCTTCGACCGCGAAGGCCTACACGCCAGGGGGCACCCCTTTTCCCGAAGTTACGGGGTTAGATTGCATAGTTCCTTGACAACAGTTCTCTCGAGCGCCTTAGGTTATTCACCTCACCCACCTGTGTCGGTTTTGGTACGGACGTTCAGAGACTCCCTAGAGGATTTTCTCGGCGGTCAGTCCAGCTACTTCGCGCAAATGCGCTCGGCATCACCTCCGGGATTCCGCACACGGATTTTCCTATGTGCCTCCCTCGGGCTTACACGCACCAAGCTGTCGGTGCGATAGCTCTTCTTTCCGCGTCCCCCCATCGGTAGTAACGTCTCTTAGCGGTACAGGAATATTAACCTGTTGTCCATCGACTACGCCTTTCGGCCTCGCCTTAGGATCCGACTAACCCTGGGCGGATTTACCGGGCCCAGGAAACCTTGGGTTTTCGGCGAACAGGATTCTCACCTGTTTTCTCGCTACTTATCCCGGCATAATCTCTTCCAGATCGTCCAGTCGTCGTTTCCGTCGACCTTCACTCGATTGGAATGCTCCCCTACCCCTGTACACGATCAACGATCTTGTACAAGCCGAAGCCTCGGTTGCAGACTTGAGCCCCGTTCATTTTCGGTGCAGAACCTCTCGACCAGTGAGCTATTACGCACTCTTTAAATGATGGCTGCTTCTAAGCCAACATCCTGGCTGTCTTAGAGATCCCACTTCCTTCTCTGCACTTAGTCTGCATTTGGGACCTTAGCTGTCGGTCTGGGCTGTTTCCCTCTCGTCCACGAACCTTATCGCTCGTAGACTGACTCCCTGGGTAGCATGTACGGTATTCGGAGTTTGATTAGGTAAGGTAGCTGGAGGGCCCCTTATCCCATTCAGTAGCTCTACCCCCGCACATGAGTAACCAAAGGCTAGCCCGAAAGCTATTTCGGGGAGTACCAGCTATTTGCAGGTTTGATTAGCCTTTCACTCCAATCCACAAGTCATCAGAGCGGTTTTCAACCCACACCTGTTCGGTCCTCCACGGACTGTTACATCCGCTTCAACCTGCTCATGGATAGATCACCTGCTTTCGGGTCTACTCCGCCTGACTTAAATCGCGCCATTCGCACTCGGTTTCCCTTCGGTTCCGGATCGGAGATCCTTAACCTTGCCAGACAGAGTAACTCGCCGGGTCATTATGCAAAAGGCACGCCGTCAGCCATTGCTCCGAAGAGCCATAGGCCTCCGACAGGATGTAAGTGTACGGTTTCAGGTACTATTTCACTCCCCTAACCGGGGTTCTTTTCACCTTTCGCTCGCGCTACTATTGCACTATCGGTCGTCCAGTAGTACTTAGCCTTACGGGGTGGTCCCCGCAGATTCACACCAGGTTTCTCGTGTCTGGCGCTACTTGGGATACTCACAGAAGTCCGGTTACTTTCGAATACGAGACTGTCACTCTCTACGGTTGGCTTTCCCACGCCATTCTTCTTGGCACCGGATTGGTAACTTCTTTGGGCTATCTAGCTTGCCCGGTGAGTCCCGCTACACCGATGACGCAACGGTCTAGACCTTGACACGGCATCGGTTTGGGCTCGTCCCCGTTCGCTCGCCGCTACTTGGGGAGTCGATATCTCTTTCTGTTCCTGCAGGTACTGAGATGTTTCAGTTCCCTGCGTTCCCTTCCGCTTGCGCGGATACCGAGATTTGACTCTCGGTCGGTTTCCCGATCTCGGAAATCCCCGGATCAAAGCCTGCTTGCGGCTCCCCGGAGCTTATCGCAGCTTAACCACGTCCTTCTTCGGCTCTGGACGCCAAGGCATCCACCGTACACTCTTTGTAGCTTAACCACGCTCTTCTTTGTATTCAGTCGTGATTGCCACGCCACAAACCAGTTCACCTTGTTTTCAAAGAGCCGAAGCACCGCAAGCTGCGGCGCTTCGTGTCTCGTGATGACCCTTTCGTGCTTCGATGCCCGGTGGAGGCGACCGGATTCGAACCGACGACCCCCTGGTTGCAAACCAGGTGCTCTACCAGCTGAGCTACGCCCCCTATCGGAAGAGTTGGTGGGCTTGCGCGGATTTGAACCGCGGACCTCCCGCTTATCAGGCGGACGCTCTAAACCAACTGAGCTACAAGCCCCAGGATGGTGCGTGCCACCGCGCCGGAGGCGCTGGCGGCAGCTTGCGCTCCGCCGCCTGACCGCGAGGCGGGCATCGGCCGTCCACGGAGTTCGTCCGTGGACGGAGAAAGGATGGGTGACCCTCGAGCTCGTGCTAGCGCACCTATGCTCGCCACTTTGGCGCCCCATGCACACCTTGCGGTGCGCCTGAGTCGCCAGAAGCGTCCAACGTTATCCCGTTAGAAAGGAGGTGATCCAGCCGCAGGTTCCCCTACGGCTACCTTGTTACGACTTAGTCCCAATCACGAGTCTCGCTTTCGGCGCCGTCCTCCTTGCGGTTGGACAAAACGACTTCGAGCGCTCCCCGCTTTCGTGGCTTGACGGGCAGTGTGTACAAGGCTCAGGAACATATTCACCGCGCCATGGCTGATGCGCGATTACTAGCGATTCCGGCTTCATGAAGGCGAATTGCAGCCTTCAATCCGAACTGGGGCGTGCTTTAAGGGATTGCCTCCACCTTACGGTCTCGGAACCCTCTGTACACGCCATTGTAGCACGTGTGTCGCCCTGGGCATAAGGGCCATGATGACTTGACGTCGTCCCCACCTTCCTCCGGTTTGACACCGGCGGTCTCGCTAGAGTCCCCGCCATTACGCGCTGGCAACTAGCGACAAGGGTTGCGCTCGTTACGGGACTTAACCCAACATCTCACGACACGAGCTGACGACAGCCATGCAACACCTGTCTACGTTCCGACCCCGAAGGGCTGTACTCCCTTTTTCAAGGGACTAATCCGTAGATGTCAAGCCCAGGTAAGGTTCTTCGCGTTGCTTCGAATTAAACCACATGCTCCACCGCTTGTGTGAGCCCCCGTCAATTCCTTTGAGTTTTACCCTTGCGAGCGTACTCCCCAGGCGGGGTACTTAACACATTTGCTTCGGCAGGGAAGAGCATAGGCTTCCCCCCTACCCAGTACCCATCGTTTACGGCTAGGACTACCGGGGTATCTAATCCCGTTTGCTCCCCTAGCTTTCGCACCTCAGCGTCAGTAATGGTCCAGTGAGCCGCTTTCGCCACCGGTGTTCCTCCTGATATCTACGCATTTCACCGCTCCACCAGGAGTTCCACTCACCCCAACCATCCTCAAGCCAGGCTGTATCCGATGCAGTTCCCCGGTTGAGCCGGGGTATTTCACATCGGACGGACCTAGCCGCCTACGTGCGCTTTATGCCCAGTAATTCCGAACAACGTTTGTGGCCTCTGTCTTACCGCGGCTGCTGGCACAGAGTTAGCCGCCACTTCCTCTCGCTTTAGTCGACCAGATCGGTATTAACGACCTGGTGCTCCTATGGCGTGACAGCAGTTTACAACCCGAAGGCCTTCGTCCTGCACGCGGTGTCGCTCCGTCAGGCTTTCGCCCATTGCGGAAGATTCTCGACTGCAGCCTCCCGTAGGAGTCTGGGCAGTGTCTCAGTCCCAGTGCGGCTGGTCGTCCTCTCAGACCAGCTACCCGTCATCGCCTTGGTGGGCCATTACCCCGCCAACTAGCTGATAGGACGCAATCCCCTCCCTGAGCAGCAGCTTGCGCCACCGTTTACCCACAGATCGATGCCGATCCGGGGGGCCATCTGGCATTACCCACCGTTTCCAGTGGCTATTCCAGTCTCAAGGGCAGGTTGATTACGCGTTACTCGCCCGTCCGCCGCTTTACTCGCCTTACGACTTTCGCGCGCGACTTGCATGCCTAATCCACACCGCCAACGTTCGTTCTGAGCCAGGATCAAACCCTTCAAAGTGTTTTGAACGATATTGATCGCTTGCTTGAGTGGAGAACCGCGCCACAGGCGCGCGGGCTCTACGCTCGCACGAGTTTCAAGGGTCACCCTGATTTTCAAAGAGCGCCGTGTCGCGCGGCCCCCGGTCGGGGGCGTCTCGTCACGGCCTGATCTGCGTTTCGTTCCGCTGAACCGAAGTTCGACGCGGGGCGAGGATGATAGGGCTTCTCAGGCCCCCGTCAAGCATCGGCAGGTATTTTCGTGCGGAAGACGCAAGGCGCTGCAAAACAAGGACTTACGGCCCCTCAGGAGCCCCGGACCTGGATCGGAGCCCCCTCGGGGAGGATCTGGAAGAGCTCCTCGACGTCCTCGTTGCGCAGGCGGACGCATCCGTCCGAGGCCGCACGGCCGATGCTCTCGGGTTCGGAGGTCCCGTGGAACCCGTAGGCGGTCTTGCTTCCGGCCCGGCTCCAGCCGATCCAGCGGGTCCCCAGGGGATTGCGGGGGTCCCCGAAGGGCACCGGATCCTGCCCCACCTTCATCCAGGAGGGTTTCTCGGTCTTCTCGATGGCGGTGTAGTCCCCCGGCGGGGTCTCCTCGCCCGGGCGACCGATGCCGACCGGCCAGGCCGCAGCCACCTCGTCCCCCAGGAAGTACAGGGCCCAGCGCGCCTCCAGGTCCACGACGATCCGCACGGCGTCGGTCGGGATCCGCAGGGTCTGGCCCGGCTGCAGCACCCCACGCAGACGGTTCGAGCGCTCGATCATTCCCGTGCAGAGGCGCGCCTCCGGGCGGCTCGCCAGGTAGCGCTTGCGGATCGAGATGAGGGAGTCACCGGCCTCGACCACGACCTGCGCCGAAGGCCAGTTTCCGGCCGGATTCCAGCGGTGTTCGCGCTGCGCGGCGTCGAGGCCCTCGGTCCAGCGCGCGAGCGCCAGGGGGTCGGCCGCGAAGGGCGCCGCGAGGTCCGCCTGCAGCAGGTAGGAGAAGGCCTGAGCGGCCTCGGCATGGCGCCTCTCGGCCAGCGCGGCCGTCGCCTCGCGCGCCAGGAGAGCGATCTCCATCGCGGCCTCGACGGGCCCCAGGGAACTGGCAGCCGGGCGGATCGCCTGGCCGGTGAGAACCGCCTCGAGCCGCGCCCGCTCACCGGCGGAGACCTTCTCCTGGTCCAGCTTGGCCGCCAGCGAGTGCGCCATCTGACGCTCCCCCGCCACGGCCCAGGCGAAGGCCTCCAGCAGGAGCGCGCGCTCGGGCGGCAGGGCCTTGGCCGCGGCCTGGACCTCGGCCGGGGTGCCGTGGGCCAGGGCGGCGGCCGCCGCCAGCTCGCCCTCGATCAGGCCGGCCGGAGTCAGGAAGCGCGGCTCGTCCTGGGGCGCGCTCGCCTCCGGGCGGACGACGGGATCCGGACGGGTCGGGTTCCCGCTCGGTTCGGGTGCCCGCGCGGGGGGCGGCAGGAACGAGGCCCCGGCCGTCGGCTCCGGCAGCTCCGGCGGCACTTCACCGGCCTGGACGGGATCCGGAGTGGGGGCCAGCCAGCGGACGGTCAGGAAGGCGAGGGCGACGATCATCAGAAGGGCGAGGGCGCGCATGGAGTGGAGCGGGGTGAGGTCGCGCTGGCGCAGCTCCTGGGGAGTCGCGCTCGCCCGACCGGTGGGTGGAAGCCCCCAGCGATGCCGTGCCCGGCCGGCCCTGAACCAGAAGGTTCAGGTGGGCCCGACACCGCCCGGGAATGCCGGAACGGATGGTTGGGGCCCGTTGAGATCTCATAAGGCTCAGGGGCGTGAGCCGGGTACACCTGCGCCGCCAGGCGACTTCCGCAGGCAGGCTAGCAAGGCCCGCGACGGGCTACCAGAGCTGGGCGCGGATCGCGCTTTCGATGCGTTGCGCGAGCGCCAGCGCGGCGCGCCCTTCGCTTCCCCCGACCTCGGGCGCGCGGCGTTTCTCGACGCTCGTCAGGAACGAGTCGAGCTCCGCCTGCAGGGGTCGCTCGAGGCCCTCCAGCGGAAGCTCGCGCACCGCCAGGAGATCCGGCACGAGCGCATCCTCGTCCAGCGCACGCGGCGCCGGCGACTGCACCCGCAGCGCCGCCCGCTCGCGCTCGAAGCCGGGCCCCTTACCCACCCACAGGCCATGGTTGCGGGCGAAATCGAGGCACACGTAGCCCTGGTCGGAGAAGACGCGCAGGCGACGCATGGGCGTGAGCGACACACGGCTCGCCGTGACGTTGGCGCGCGCGCCGTTGCGGAAGACGAGATGGGCCGAGGCCAGGTCGAGCGTGTCGGTCACCACGGCCGCGCCCGAGGCGTCGAGCTCTTCGACCTCCGAACCGGTGAGATGCAGCAGGAGATCTAGGTCGTGGATCATCAGGTCGTGCACGACCCCCACGTCGAGGCCGCGCGCGCGGAACGGAGCCAGGCGATGGCACTCGAGGAAGCGCGGCACGAGGCCGAGTTCGCGCAGGCGGCGCACGCCGGGCTCGAAGCGCTCGACATGCCCAACCGCGAGGATCGCGCCGCCGCGCTCGGCCGCGGCCAGGATCCGGTCGGCCGCGGCCAGATCCTCGGCCAGGGGCTTCTCGATCAGACAGGCGATCCCGCGCTCGAGCAGCGGCACGGCGACCTCGGCATGCCGCCGCGTGGGCACGGCCACGACCGCCGCCTCCAGCCCGTCGGGCAACGCCGCCCCGGCCGCGAGCGCCGGACAGCCGAGTGACGCGGCCACGCCGCGCGCGCGGAGCGGGTCGAGGTCCACGACCGCCGCCAGCTCGGCGCGTGGATGACCCGCGAGGATGCGCGCGTGCACGCTGCCCAGGTGCCCGAGGCCCAGCACGGCGACCCGCAGTCGCCGGGCACTCACCGCGCCCCCGTCGCGCGCGCGAGCAGCGCCTCCCCGCGCTGGCGATATTCGGCGCGCAGGGTCTCGCGGTAGCGGCCCTTCAGGCCGAGCTCGGTACGACTCAGGGCCAGGAGCAGCTCGCGCACGAGCGTCCCGCCCGGTTCCGCCTCGAGCTGGGCCATCGCGGCCGCGCGCGTCTCCTCGCCCCGGAACAGGCGCCGGAAGGCGCGCCGCAGGGCCTGGATCTCGTCGATCGGGAGGCCCGCCCGCTCGAGCCCGATCACGTTCACCTTGCGCACGCGCGCCGGATGCCCCTCGAGCATCATGAAAGGCGGCACGTCCTGGATCACGCGCGTCAGCCCGCCGACGTAGGCGTTGCGCCCGATGGTCACGAACTGGTGTGCGGCGGCCGCGCCGTTGACGATCGCACCGCTCTCGACCGCCACGTGCCCAGCCAGCAGCACGTTGTTGCCGAGCAGGACGCCGTCACCGATCTCGCAGTCGTGGGCCACGTGCGAGCAGGCCATGAACAGGCACCCGCTGCCGACACGCGTCACGCCGCCGCCCTTGATCGTGCCGCGGTTCACGGTCACGAACTCGCGCACCGTGTTGCGGTCCCCCATCACGAGCTCGGTCGGCTCGTCCTCGTAGGAAAGGTCCTGCGGATCGCCACCGACGCTGGACTGGCCCAGGAAGCGGTTCTCGCGGCCGACCACGGTCACGCCGTCGATCACGACCTGCGGGCCGACCACGGTGCCGTCGCCGATCTTCACGCGCGGGCCGATGACCGAGTGCGGGCCGATCACGACGTCGTTGCCGAGCTCGGCGCCCGACGCGACCACGGCGGTGGGGTGGATCTTGGTCGTCATGGTGGGTCCTCGCGGCCGAAGCTCAGGGTTCGACCATGGTGAAGGTCAGGATGGCCTCGCACACGAGCTTGCCGGCCACCGTGCCCTTGCCCTGCACCTGGGCGATCTCGCCCTTCATGCGCTGGGTCTCGACCTCGATGCGCAGCTGGTCGCCCGGCTCGACCGGCGCGCGCAGCTTGACCTTGTCGATCGACCACAGGACGGCGAGCTTGCCCGTGTGCTCGAGCTTGCGCAGCAGGAGCACGCCGGCCAGCTGGGCCATGGCCTCGAGCTGCAGCACGCCCGGCATCAGCGGCCGCTCGGGAAAGTGCCCCGGGAAGAAGGGCTCGTTGATCGAGACGTTCTTGATGGCCACGGCGCGCTGGAACCCGTCGATCTCGATCACGCGGTCGATCAGGAGGAACGGATACCGGTGCGGCAGCATCTTCATCACCGCGCGCACGTCGAGCCCGGTGTCGTGGCGGACCACTCCACCGGTCGCCTGCGCCTCCATCAGATCGAAGAGCCGCCGCACGAGCTCCGCGTTGGTGCGGTGCCCCGAGCGCGTGGCGATCAGGTGCGCCTCGAGCCCCGCGCCGAGCAGGTGCAGGTCGCCGAGCAGATCGAGCAGCTTGTGACGCACCGGCTCGCCCGGCATGCGCAGCACCGTGGCCGGATCGCCCAGCACGACCGTGTTCTCGCGCGTCGCGCCCTTGCCCAGGCCGGCCGCCTGCAGGAGCTCGACCTCGGAGGCCAGACAGAAGGTCCGCGCCGGCGCGATCTCGCGCGCGAAGGCCTCGGGCGTGACCTGCACGTGGTAGGCCCCACCTTGCACGTCGGGATCGTTGAAGCTCGCGATGTACTGCACCGAGAGGCCGGGCTGTTCGGCCGGCAGGGCCACCAGCGTCGCCCCGCCCTCGCGCACGTAGACGGGCTCCTCGAGGCGGAAGCTGCGCGCCGTGGAGCGTTGCTCCACCGTGCCGGCGCGCGCGAAGAGCTCGACCAGCGTCTTCGCGCTGCCGTCGAGGCCCGGCATCTCGGGCCCCGACATCTCGACGCGCAGGTTGTCCACCTGCAGCCCGGTGCAGGCCGCGAGCAGGTGCTCGATCGTGTCCACGTGGTGCCCACCGCGCTCGAGCCGCGTGCGCCGCTCCTTGTTCGTGTAGAAGCGGATGTGAGCCGGGATCGGCAGCGAATCCGCCAGGTCCGTGCGGACGAACTCGACGCCCGTGTCCTCCGGGGCCGGCAGGACGCGCACGCGCACGTTCTCGCCGGAGTGCAGGCCGCGTCCCGAGAACTCGACGGCACCCGCCAGAGTGCGCTGGGAACGGATCATCGTTGCTCCTTCTGCTGGCCGAGTTCCTTCTCGAGTGCCTTGACGCGCGCGAACAGCTCGCCGAGCCGGCCGAGCAGCGCGTGGATGCGCAGGGCCTCGCCCTTGTCCCGCGAGGGGCTGCCGAAGTGGTCCGTGCCCGGGGCCACATCCTGCCCGACGCCGGACTGCGCGCCGACGCGCGCGCCCGCGCCGATCGTGATGTGACCGCCCACGCCCGCCTGGCCGGCCAGGATCGCGCGCGCGCCGATGCGCGACGAACCGGCCACGCCGACCTGGGCGATCAGCAGTGCTCCATCCTCGACGGTCACGTTGTGCGCGACGTGCACCAGGTTGTCGAACTTCACGCCGTTGCCGATGCGAGTCGGACCGAAGCGGCCACGGTCGATCGCGCAGTTGGCGCCCAGCTCGACGTCGTCTCCGACCACGACCGAACCGCACTGCGGTACCTTCTCCCAGCCCTCGCGCGTCGGCTCGAACCCGAAGCCGTCCGACCCGATCACGGAGCCCGCGTGCACCAGACAGCGCGCGCCCAGCACGACGCCGTCGTACAGCACCACGCCGGGGTGCAGGACGCAGTCGGGCCCGATGCGCGCGCCGGGACCGAGCACGACCCCGGCGTGCAGCACGCTGCGCGCTCCGACCTCGGCTCCGGCCGCAACGTGACAGAGGGGGCCGACCGCGGCGCCCTCACCGAGGCGCGCGCCCGGATCGACGACGGCGCTGGGATGGACGCCCGCAACCGGCGGCGGCAGCGGTGCGCGGAAGGCCTCGACCACGCGCGAGAAGGAGCGGCTCGGATCGGCCGTGCGCAGCAGCGTGCGGGCGGTGGAGGTGAGCGCGAGGTCCCGCGGGACGACCACGGCGCCGGCCCGTGAGCGCTCGAGCTCGGCGGCCTGCTTCGGGCTGCGCACGAAGCTGACGTGTTCGGGGCCGGCCTCGGCCAGCGAGGCCGGGCCGACGAGGATGCGGGTGCCGTCCCCCTCGAGGACGGCCCCGCACAGCTCGGCGAGTGCGGATGCGGTGTGCTGGATCATGTCGGGCGGGAGGTCGAAGCGACCTCCGCAGCTTTCCTACGGTGCGGAAATGGAGCCCGGAAAGAACGCGGCGATGGTAAGCAGGCCCCGGTGCCGATTCAACGCCGGGGTCCGGCCCGCGGGCGCAGGGCCAGGGTGGGCTCGAGCGTGGGCTCAGAAGCCGATCTCGAACTCGAAGACCTGCAGATCGTCTCCCTCGCCGTCGCGCAGCGGGAAGCCGAAGCTGAAGGTCAGCGGCACCGGGAAGGAGATCCCGAACAGGAAACCGGTCGAGATCCGCAGCTCGTCCCAGTCGAGCGAGAACTCCTCGGGGTCGAGCACGCCGAGGTCGAGGAACAGGCCGCCCTGGATGGCCTCGATCTCGCGGTAGGAGCCCGGCTGGACGTTCTTCACCAGCGGTCGGCGGTACTCGAGGGTCGCGTAGAACGAGGTCGTGCCGCCGATCGGGAAGCCGTTCTCGTTCGGGCCGATGCCGCGGAAGTCGAAACCGCGCAGCTGGCGTCCCCCGAAGAAGGTGCGCTCGGTGTAGGGGATCTCGTCCGAGTCGCCGTAGGCGAAGCCCGCACCGAGCTGGAAGCCGAGGTGCACGTAGTCCGAGACGATGTCCGGATCCTCGTCGAACTCGTCGTAGAGGTCGAACTGGAGGGTCGTGCGCGAGAACTCGAAGTCGCTGCCCAGACTCTCGTCGTAGAGCTGGGTCTGGAGGTTCACGTCGACACCGTTGCGCGGCAGGAGGCGGCTGTCGACGGTGTTGAACTCGTAGCCGAAGTCGAGATGCGCGAGGTCGTTCGCGCCTTCCTGGGCCTTCAGGTCCTCGGGCACGGCCAGCGGCTCGGTGAAGCTCGCCTCGTTGCCCGTGAAGATGTCGCTGACGTCGACGCTGCCCGTCGCGAAGCGTCCGAAGACCGAGGAATCGGCCGTGATCTGGTTCACGAGGCGCAGGCCGTACTCGCGCCGCTCCTCGACGTGCGACTCGAGCCGCCGGCGGCTGCTGGCCGCGTTCACGCCGAGGCCGATGTAGTCCTCCTGCAGCTTGAACACGTCCGGGTCGAAGAAGCTGATGCTGTAGCGCGTCAGCTCGGTGCCGGGCGAGGCGTTGATCGTCAGGTTCTGGCCGGCGCCGTGGAAGGCCTCGAGGCGCGCGACCTCGCCGATCGAGTCTCCCAGGGAACCTGGCAGGTTGGTGAGGTCGAAGTTGCCCTTGCTCAGACGGATCGTGCCGAAGGCGCCGTTCGTGGTCGACACGCCGCCCGAGATCTCGAAGCGCAGGACGCCGCCCTCCTCCACCAGGAACTCGAGGTCCTTCACGGCCGCATCGCCGGTGTCGCTGTACTGGATGCGCGGCGGAACGATGTCCGGGTGGAAGACGTCGGGCGAGAAGAAGTCGGTGGCTTCGATGCGCGCCCGCGAGCGCTCGATCTCGCGCGGGTTCGCCAGCGTGCCGGGCTCGATCGTCATCAGGCGCCGCAGCACGCGGTCCTGGGTGTGCAGGTTGCCGCCGATCAGGATCTCGCGCAGGGTGATCGGCTCGCCCTGGGCCAGGCGGTAGACGACCCGCACGGCGGGCCGGTCGGCGGCGTAGACGAGCTCGGGATCGAGGAAGCGGAAGCCTTCCCAGTCCGGGAGCGAGGGGTGCTCGACGTGACCGCGCTCGCCGTAGGCGTCGCGCAGCCGGCGCCGGTCCTCCTGCACGAGACGCTGCTCGAAGGGCCGGCCCGGAGCGAGCGCAAGGCGCGCCAGGAGCTCGGCCTCGGGGATGAGCAGCTCGCCCGGTTCCTCGCGGTAGCCGCGCGGGCGCGTCTCGTCGCGCACCAGCGTCACGGCCTGCACCGCGATCGATTCGACCTCGAAGCGCGGGCCTTCCTCGACCACGAGGTGCGGCGTGACCCACTCGCGGTCGTCCGAGAACTCGAGGGACTCGAGCTCGACCACCGCGTCCAGGTAACCGAGGTCGCGGTACACCTGGCGCATGGCCACGATGTCGGCCTCGAGCGTGGCCGGCACGAAGTCCTTGGCCAGCCAGCGACCGAAGAGGCGCGGCGCGCGCAGCTCGGACTTGGAGAGCTTCCGGAGCCCGCGCTTCCAGAACAGCCTGCCCTCGTCGGGCAGGTGGTCGTTGCCGCGGATCACGACGTCCTTCACCTTGACCTCGGGCCCCTCCTCGATCTGGATGATCAGGTCGGGCGCGAGCGCCTCGCCCGTCACCGGATCGGTCCCGGCCGGGCGCTCGATCACCTCGATCGCGACGAAGTGGTAGCCCTCCTCGCGGTAGCGCTGCTCGAGGCGCTCGCGGATGCGCGGAGCCTGGTACACGTAGAGCTCCTCACGCTCGCCCAGGCCGGCCCACTCGCGCACCTTCTCGTCGTCGATCGCGATGTTGCCGGTGAAGCGCAGCTCGAGGTCGCGCGGCAGCTCCTCGACCGTCAGGACGAGCTCGATCGTCCCGTCGTCCAGCGGCACGTACTCGACCGAGGTCGTGCGCACCTGGAAGATCTTGAAGAGCACGTCCACGCCACGGCTCACGTCCAGGCGCTCGATCAGGCGCTGGCCGACGACCTGCCCGAAGGCACGCGTGAGCTGCTCGGCGCTGTAGCGCTGGTTGCCCGTCACGCGGATCGCGCGGACGAGCGGGCGTTCGGGCGCAACCGCCGTCGGCGCGGGCTCGTCCTCCTGGCCCGCAGCGGGCACCGCCAGGAGGAGCGCAGCGAGCAGGCTGGCGAACCGGAAGGCCGACCCCATCACCCGTGCGGCCCTAGGCCAGCACCTCGGTCGCGCTCGGGGCCCGGTTCTCGAAGCGCATCGTGGACTCGAAGAACTGCAGCCGCACCGTGCCCGTCGGGCCGTTGCGCTGCTTGGCCACGATCACCTCGGCAACACCCTTGTTCTCCTCGTCACGCAGGGCGGGGTAGTACTCGGGGCGGAAGAGCAGCATCACGACGTCGGCGTCCTGCTCGATCGAGCCCGACTCGCGCAGGTCGGCCAGCTGCGGCCGCGGCGGATCACGCAGCTCGACCTGGCGCGAGAGCTGCGCCAGGGCGATGACCGGGATCTCGAGCTCGCGCGCCAGCGACTTCAGCGAGCGCGAGATGTTGCTGATCTCCTGCTGACGGCTCTCGGACTTCGGGAAGGTCAGGAGCTGCAGGTAATCGACCACCACGAGGTCGAGCCCGGTCTTGGCCTTCTGCCTGCGTGCGCGGCTGCGCAGGGCCATCATCGAGAGCGACGAGGTGTCGTCGATGTACACGCTCGTGCGCGAGAACTCGTCGGCCGCCCCCGTCAGGTCGTGCATCAGGTCGGACGAGATGCGCCCCGAACGCAGGCGGTGCGCGTCGACGCGCGCGCGCGTGCACAGCATGCGCGAGACGATCGACTGCCGGCCCATCTCCAGCGAGAACAGCATCACGACCGGCTTGCGGTCGAGCCACTCGGGCTGGGACATGGCCGCGTGCTCGAGGATGTTCAGCGCGAAGGCGGTCTTGCCCATCGAAGGGCGTGCAGCCAGCACGATCAGGTCGCCGGCGTTGAGGCCGCACAGCTGCTGGTCGAGATCGAGGAAGCCGGTCGTGATCCCCGTCAGGCCCTCGCGGTGCGAGGAGGCCTCGATGCGCCGGAAGGTCTCCTTGATGGCGGCCGAGATCGGCTCGGCACCCTTGCCGGCCTCGCGTCGCGCGAGCTGGAAGATGCGCTGCTCGGCGTCGTCGAGGGCCTGTTTCACGGACTCGCCGTCGGCGCGGGTCTCGAAGGCCGTGTTGACGATCTCGCTCGCCTCGCGGATCAGCCCGCGCAGGGCGGCCGTGTCGGCCACGATGTGCGCGTGGTGGATGGCGTGGGCCGAGGAGGTCACCTCCTGGGCCAGCTGCACGAGGTAGGCCGAGCCGCCGATCTGCTCGAACGTGCCGGCCGCGCGCAGCGTCTCGCCCAGGGTCACGAAGTTGACCGGCGTGTTGCGCTCGGCGAGGCGCAGGATGCCCTCGAACACGAGCCCGTGGCGTCGATCGTAGAAATCCTCGGGCTTGAGGAAGTCGGCCACCTCGGCCACGCGCTCGTCGTCGAGCAGCATCGCCCCGAGCAGGGCACGCTCGGCCTCCTCGTTGCGCGGCGGAGTCCGGACCGCTCTCTCGTCTGCCATGGCGCGCGCAGGATAGCGCGCGGGGCGGGAAGATCGATCAGATCTTCCCGCCCCGCGGTGAAAACGGCCCTGGACGGGGCGCTTACGAGGCCTCGGCCTCGACCACGATCTGGATGCCGGCGTAGTGCTCGCCCCAGACGTGGATCGGGATCTCGTGCGTGCCGACGCTCTTGATCGGCTCCTCGAGGCGGATGTCCTTCTCCTCGAGCTTGACCCCGGCCTTGGCCAGGAGCTTGACGATGACCGCCGCTCCGACCGAGCCGTACAGCGTGCCGCTCGAGTCGGCCTTCTCCGTGACCGAGAGGGTGATCTTGCCGAGCGCCTCGATGCGCGCGGTGATCTCGGCCTCGCGGGCCTTCTCCTCGGCTTCGGATTTGACCCGGCGCTTCTCCATCGCCTTGACGTTCTCGGGCGTGGCTTCGATCGCCAGCTTGCGCGGGAGCAGGTAGTTGCGCGCGTAGCCCGGGCGCACCCGGACCACGTCACCGATCTTGCCCAGCGGCTGGACGGTCTCGCGCAGGAGGACGTTGACGTTCTTCATGTTGTGTGCCTCCGGCTAGTTCACGAAGGAGAGCAGCCCCATGTGACGTGCGCGCTTGATCGCCTTCTTGAGCAGGCGCTGACGCTGGGCCGAGAGGCCCGTGCGACGGCGCGAGTGCATCTGCCCCTGGCCGCCCACGCACTTCTTCAGGAGCTCCACGTTCTTGTAGTCGAGCTCCTCGTCCTTCGCCTTGACCTTCTCGATCACCGGCGCCTCGAAGCGGTCACCGCCCATGCGGTCGCCGCGGTCGTCATGCATACCCATGGCTATTTCTCCTCCTTGGCGTCGCCCTCGGCGGCGCCGTCCTCATCGGAATCGTCCTCGTCGTCCCCTTCGGGCTCGCTCGCTTCGACGACGTCCTCTTCGAGACGCTCCTCGGCGGGCGGCTCGGGCACCACGAAGCCCGCCTCGGACTCGGCGGCGGTCAGGGTCAGTTCCTCTTGCGGCACGGACTCGGCCGAGAGGATCAGGTAGCGCAGGACGCTCTCGGTCAGATCGAGCTCGCGGCGCAGGCCCGCCGTGCCGTTCGCATCGAGCGAGGCGTAGGTGAGCAGGTAGGTGCCGCGGCGGCGCTGACGGATCGGGTAGGCGAGCGCGCGCTCGTCCCAGCGTCGTGCCGACAGGACCTTCCCGCCGTGCTTCTCGATCAACCCCGTGGCGACGGCCTTGGCTTCCTTCCAGCCGGACCGCACGACGTTGTTGTCGAGCAGATACATGATTTCATAGGTGCGCGACATCGTTTCTCCTTGTGGTCGTGCGGGTCCGTGCAGCTCGCGAAATCACTGCGCGGGGCCCTGCTTCCAGCGGCTGTGGAACCTCGACATGAGCCGGTCGAGATCGCCCGAGCGGAGCCAGGCGAAGGCCGCTTCGGCGGCTTCCGCCACCGCGCGATCCAGCGCCGCACGCTCCTCGGGGGCGAACCGTTCCAGCACGTATCGCGCCGCGTCGGTTCGGGGCCGGCCGATCCCCACGCGCAGGCGCGGGACCCGGTCGGTTCCCAGGGTATCGAGAATGGAGTGGAGCCCGTTGTGTCCACCCGCGCCGCCCCCCGGTCGCAGGCGCAGCTGGGCGGGCTCGAGATCGAGGTCGTCGACCACGATCAGGAGGTCCGCGCAGGTCGCGCCGGCCCAGGCCAGCAGAGCGGGCAGGACCTCGCCCGAGCGGTTCATGAAGGTCAGGGGCTTCACCAGCAGCGCGTCCGGTTCGAAGGAACGCGCGCAGACGAAGGCCGCGGGGCCGTCGAAGCGCTCGAGAGAGTGTACAGACTCAAAGAACAGGCCCTCGCGGCGCGCCAGGTGGTCCACGACGTCGAAGCCGACGTTGTGTCGTGTGTGCTCGTACTCGGGGCCGGGGTTGCCCAGTCCGACGACGAACCTCACGGTGCCATCCGGGACGCGGAGGGGTCCCCCACGGCGGCCCGGAACGTCCGGGCATCCGAGGGGGCGAACATTCTAGGGAGGCGGGGCGCCGGCGCAAGCCGGTCCGTCCCGCGACTCCTACTTGCCGCCCTTGGCGGGTGCGGCCGCCTTGGCAGCCGGAGCAGCAGCCTTGTCGCCCGCCGCGGCAGGCGCGGCAGCCTTGTCGGCACCGGCAGCCGGCGCAGCGCCTTCGGCCGCGGCAGCCACCGGAGCAGCCGCCTCTTCCTTGACGACCACCACGACGGCGATCGAGGCGTTCGGGTTGGTGACCAGGCGCACGCCTTCGGGCAGCTTCAGCTCGCGCGCGAAGAGCGGCTTGCCGAGCTCCATGGCGTCGACGTTGACCTCGACCGCGTCGGGAATCTTCGAGGGGATCGCGGCCACCGTGATGTGGGCCACGAGGTGGTTCAGCACGCCGCCCTTCGGGTGACCGATGAACAGCAGCATGACCTCGGCCTCGGTCTCGCGCGTCAGGTCGACGCGGCGGAACTCCACGTGCTGGATGGAGTCACCGAGCGGGTGCCAGTGCAGCTCCTTCACCATCACCGAGTCCGACACACCGTTGTCGAACTCCAGCGTGAACACGTGCTCGTGGTGCCGGCGCGCCGACAGGAACTCGTGCTCATCGATCGAGAGATCGACGTGCGGCTTGCCTTCGCCCTGGAGCGAGGCGGGAATGCGCCCCTGGAGGCGCAGGATGCGGGCGGCGCGCGTGCCGACCTTGGAGCGGGTCTGGGTCTTGAGCTTGGCAGTCATGGCTCTCGGGTCCGTTTCAGGGCGGAACAGTCTAGCGTCCGGCGGCCCGGCGCGCTCCCCCCCCTTCCGGAAAGGTCCCGCCCAGGGGGAGCCGGGGGGGCCTCCCCCCCGGGGGATCAGTCGTCCAGGGTCTCGAACAGGACGCTGAGGGACTTGGAAGCGTGCAGGTTCTGGATGGCGCGCCCCAGCAGGGGGGCCACGCTGACGACCTGCATCTGGCGCGGCACCTTGCTGCGCTTCGGGATCGAGTCGGTCACAAGGATGTGGTCGGCCGGGCAGCTTTCCAGGCGCTCGACCGCCGGGCCGCACAGGACCGCGTGGGTCACGGCCAGGACGATCGTGCGGGCCCCGTGGGCACGCACGACCTTGGCCGCCTCGGAGATCGAGCCCCCGGTCGAGATCATGTCGTCGACGATGATCACGTTGCGCCCGTCGACGTCGCCGATCATGTGCTCGACCGCGATCTCGGAGCCCGACACGCGGCGCTTGTCGACGATCGCGAGGTCGGCCTCGAGGGCCTTGGCGTAGGCACGCGCCATCTTGATTCCGCCCACGTCGGGGGTCACCACGACCGGCTTCGCGATGTTCATCTCGCGCACGGCCTTGAGCAGCACCGGCTTCGCGTACAGATGGTCGACCGGGATGTCGTAGAAGCCCTGGATCTGGTGCGCGTGCATGTCGATCGTCAGCACGCGGTCCGCGCCACAGCGCGTGATCGTGTTGGCCACGACCTTGGCGCTGATCGGCACGCGGCCCTCGTCCTTGCGGTCCTTGCGCGCGTAGCCGTAGTAGGGCATCACGGCCGTCACGCGCCCGGCCGAGGCGCGCTTCAGGCAGTCGAGCAGGAGCAGGAGCTCGACCCAGTTCTCGTTGACCGGCGGCGCGAGCGGCTGCAGCACGAAGCAGTCCGCGCCACGCACGTCGTCGTTGATCTTGATGTCGATCTCGCCGTCGGGGAAGCGCCCGATGTGCGCGTTGCACAGCGGGATGTCCATGGCGCGCGCCACGGCCTCGGAGAGCACGGGGTGGGCCGTGCCGGAGATCACGCAGATGTTGTCGCTGTAGCTGGGCACGCTCACTTGTCTCCGCCCGAGGCGGAGGCCTTCTTCTTCAGGGGACGCGCGGGCACTCCCACCCAGGCTTCGCCGGGCGGGATGTTCGAGTTTCTCGTGACCACCGCGCCGCCACCGGTCAGGGCTCCCTCCCCTACCGTGCAGGGCGCGATCAGGACCGAGCCGGAGCCGACGAACGCGCGGTCGGCGATCACGGTCGGATGCTTCTTCTTGCCGTCGTAGTTGGCCACGATCGTCCCGGCGCCGATGTTGACGTTCTTCCCGATCGTCACGTCGCCGAGGTACGTCAGATGCTTCGCCTTGGTGTGCGCGCCGACGCGCGCGTTCTTCGCCTCGGTGAAGTTGCCGAGCTCGGCCCCGGGCTCGAGCACCGTGCCCGGCCGCAGGTGCGTGAACGGCCCGACCTCGCAACCTGCGCCGATCTTGACGCCGCCGCGGATCACCGTGCAGGGCAGGATGCGCGCCCCCGCGCCGATCTCGACCCCGTGGTCGACGTAGGTCGAGGCCGGATCCTCGAGGTAAACGCCGCGCGCCATGTGCGCCGCCAGGATGCGCCGCTGCAGCTCGCTACGCGCCTCGGAGAGGTGCTCGATCGTGTTCACGCCGATGCCCTCGAGCCCGTCCTCGAGCACGAGCGTCGCCACCTCGCCCCCGGCCGCGAGCACGAGCGCCGGCACGTCGGTCAGGTAGTACTCGCCCTGGGCATTCTTGTTGGTGAGCCGCGGCAGGTAGGCCTCGAGGTCCGCGCGCCGGAAGGCGTAGACGCCCAGATTGACCTCCTGGATGCGCTTCTGCTCGGCGCTGGCGTCCTTCTCCTCGACGACGGCGACGAAGCGCCCGTCGGCGCGCAGGATGCGCCCGAAGCCGCGCGGCTTGTCGAGCTCGGCCGTGAGCATCGCCGCGCGCGCGCTGCCCGCGGCCGCGACCAGCGCCGCGAGACTCGCCGTGGTCAGGAGCGGCATGTCGCCGTACAGCACGACCGCCGGATCGCCGGCCGCGAGTTCGGGCAGGGCCTGCAGGACCGCGTGGCCCGTGCCCTTGCGCTCCTTCTGCTCGACGAACACGAGCCGCGCCCCGAGCGCCTGGCCGGCCTCGTCGGCCGCCGCCGCGGCGCGCACCGCCTCGGCCCCGTGCCCGACCACGACCACCACGCGCTCGGGCTCGAGGGTGCGCGCCTGATCGAGCACCCAGCCGAGCATCGTCCGGCCGCACAGGGGCTGGCAAACCTTCGGCAAGGAGGAGAGGAAGCGCGTGCCTGCGCCAGCGGCCAGGATGACGACGGTGCCCGCTTTCGCCATGGTGCGTCCCGGGGGAGGTGCGTCCCCAGGGGGGCGACCTTGTACGCCCCGGCGCCGAGCGGTGTCAACGCGCGAGCACGAGGGCCGAGAAGCGCGCTCGTCGTTGGCCCGCGCGGCGCCGGAGGTTAGGAATCCTGCCCCACCGATGTCACACCCCGGAGAAACCGCTTGAAGGCCCTGCGCTCCGCGTCCTCGCACGCCATGGGCTGGCTCGCGGACCGCAGCGTCCCGCGCCCCCTGCGCCCCCTGGTCTACGGCGCCTACAGCCGCATCACCGGGGCGGATCCCTCCGAGGCCGAGCTCGGCTACGACGGCTACGGCAGCCTGGGGGCCTTCTTCGTGCGCCGCCTGAAGGCCGGCGCACGCCCGCTCGACCCCGACCCGCGCGCGCTTCTTTCGCCCTGCGACGGCAAGATCCAGGAGCAGGGCACGATCACGCGCGGCAGCCTGCTGCAGGCGAAGGGGCAGAGCTACACCCTGGCCGAGCTGCTGGGGGCCGACGAGCCCGGCCTCGAGGGCGCATGGACGGCCACGGTGTACCTCTCGCCGCGCGACTACCACCGCGTGCACGCGCCCCTCGATTGCGCGCTGGTGTCGGTGCGCTGGATCCCGGGTGAGCTGCGCTCCGTGGCGCCGAAGGTGCTCCTGCGCGTGCCGCGCCTGTTCGCCACCAACGAGCGCGCCGTGCTGGCGCTCGATACCGCGCTCGGCCGCGCCTACCTCGTGATGGTCGGCGCGCTCAACGTCGGACGCATCCGCGTGGTCGGCGTGGAGACCCGCAAGTCGCCCGCGCAGCCGGTGCGCTTCGCGCGCGGCGCCGAGCTGGCGCGCTTCGAGCTCGGCTCGACCGTGGTCCTGGTCGTGCCGCGCGCCCGCGCCCTGGCCGGGCTCGGCCCGGAAAGCGCCCTGAAGCTCGGTCAGCGCCTGGCGGAGCTCCCGTGAGCCTCGCCGCCAGCGAGATTCGCCTCGTGCGCCTCTCGGCCGCGATCGCGCTCGGTGCCTGGGACGAGCTGCGCCGCCTGCGGCGCGAGGCTCCGCCGGGCGAGCCGGACCGGCGCTGGCGCGAGGTCCTGCTGCAGGCGCACCTCTTCGCCGGTTTCCCGCGCACGGTCGAGGCCGCCAGCGTGCTGGCCGCCTTCGGTGGCCTCGGCTCGCCCGAGCCAGACGAGCTCGGACGCGCGAGCGACCCCGCCGCCGGCCGCGCGCTCTTCGACACGATCTACGGCGAGAACGCCGCCACCGTGCGCGGCGCGCTCGGCGAGGCCCATCCCGAGCTCGCGCGCTGGATCGAAGAGCACGCCTATGGCCGCGTGCTGGCCCGTCCGGGCCTCGCGCCCGACCGACGCGAGCTCGCCGCCGTGGCCGCCCTCGCCGCCCAGGGCCAGGAGCGCCAGCTCGCCTCCCACGCGCGCGGCGCCGTGCGCCTCGGCGCGACGACGGATGAGGTGCGCGCCACGGTCGACGCGCTGCAGGACCTCGTCCCGACCGCGCTACTCGAGCGCGCGCGCGAGGTCGTGGCCCACTTCGCGCGCGGCTGACGGTCAGCGCAGCGCCTCGAGCGCGCGCGTGAGGCGCGGCAGGGCGGCCTCGATCTCCTCCAGCGAGACCGCGCCGACGCTGAGGCGGAACCAGCCCTCGTCCGCGTCCACGCCGAACGCGCGGAAGGGCACGATGCCGAGTCCGGCCGAGGCCAGCAGGTAGCGGCGCACGTCCTCGCCGCTCGCGAGGCGCACGCCCTCGGGCGTGGTCTTCCCGAACGGAGCGAGCCGCACGGAGAGGTAGATCGCGCCCTGGGGCGGCAGGCTCTCGACCGCGTGGCCCTGGGCGCGCAGGGCCTCGAAACCCGCGTGCAGACGCGCGAGCCGCGCGTTGACGGCCGTGCGGAAAGGCTCGAGGAACGCCTGCGCGGCGGCGCTGTCGTCCAGGAAGCGCGCGGTCGCGAGCTGCTCGGCGCGCGGCGCCCAGCCGCCGACATGGCCGAGCACGGCCGACATGCGCTCGATCACGTCGGCCGGACCGACGGCCCAGCCGACGCGCAGGCCGGTCGCGGCGAAGGCCTTGCTGATCGCGTCGATGTAGAGCGTCACTTCGGCGCACTCGGGCACGAGTCCGCTCGGGGTGACGTGCTCGGCGCCCGGCGCGACGAGCTTCCAGTAGACCTGATCGTAGAGCAGGAAGAGCTCGCGCCCGCCCTGCGCGCGGCGCGCGGCATTCTCGGCCACGACCGCCTGGGCGATCGCGCTCAACGTCGAGCGATCGAAGGCCGTGCCCGTCGGATTGAGCGGCGAGCACAGCGCCAGCATGCGCGCGCCGGGAAGGTGCGGCGCGAGGTCCGCGGCCGTCGGCAGGAAGCGCGCCGCGGCGCGGCACGGCACGGCCAGGCCCTCGGCTCCGGCGAGGTGCACGTAGTGGTTGTTGTTCCAGCTCGGCGTCGGATAGACGACGCGCTCGTGTGCATCGAGCAGCGTCCGGTAGGCCGTGTAGAGCAGCGGCCGCGCGCCGCCGGCCACGAGCACGTGCTGCGGCTCGACCGGAAGTCCGAGCTCGCGTCGATAGAAGCGCGCCACCGCCGAGCGCAGCTCGGGCAGCCCTTCCGAGGGCGGATAGTTCGTGTGCCCGGCGTCGAGCGCCGCCACGACTTCCTGCTTCAGCCGCTCCGGGATCGGAAACTGGGCGGGATCGAAGTCGCCGACCGTCAGGTTGCAGATCGGCTGACCGGCAGCCTTGAGGGCGCGGATCTGGGCTGCGATGGCGAGGATCTCGGAGCCGACCAGCTCGGCGGCCATGCGCGACACGCGCGCCGCGGGCTTCGCCGGCGCCCGCTCTCGGGAGGTGTTCATGGGCGAGAGGATGCCAAACACGGCGCGCCCGGACACGCGCAGCAACGCGGTACGCCTTGTGTCACGCCGGCGAACCCGGGCGTCGAGCCGGATAGCGTCTCGGGCCACCCCGCCGACCTCCGCCTTCGACAACCATGCTCCACCTCGCCGCCGCGCTCGCCCTGACCGCACTGACCTCGCCCCAGGCGGAATGGCCGACCTGGCGCGGCCCGACCGAGAACGGCGTCGCCGCGCGCGACGCCCGCCCGCCGCTCGAGTGGAGCGAGACGAAGAACGTGCGCTGGAAGGTCGAGCTGCCCGGGCTCGGCAACTCCTCGCCGATCGTGGCCGGCCCGTACGTCTATCTGACGGCGGCGATCGACCTCGCGGCGCTCGAGGCGGACAAGCTCGTGTCGGCCCAGCCCGGTCCGCCGGACCTGACGCCGCAGCGCTTCGTCGTGCTCGCGCTCGAGCGCGCGAGCGGCAAGCTCGTCTGGCAGACGGTGCTCAAGGAAGAGACGCCGCACGAGAAGGGACACGTGACCGGCTCGCACGCTTCCGCCTCGCTCACGAAGAGCGGCGAGCGGCTGGTGGCGTTCTTCGGCTCACGCGGCCTCTACGTGCTCGACCTCGCCGGTCAGGTGCTGTGGTCGAAGGACCTCGGCGACATGAGCACGCTCGCCACCTTCGGCGAGGCCTCCACGCCGGCCGTGCGCGACGGCACGATCGTCGTGCAGTGGGACCATGAGGGCCCGTCGTTCGTGGTGGCCTTCGAGCTCGAGAGCGGCAAGGAGCGCTGGCGCACCGAGCGCAAGACCGACTCGAGCTGGGGCTCGCCGGTGATCGCTCCGGTCGGGAAGTCCGTCCAGGCGATCCTGACCGGCAGCGACGCGACGCGTGCCTATGACCTCGCCACGGGCGCGGAGCTCTGGAGCTGCGCCGGGATGTCGAAGAACCCGGTCAACTCGCCGCTCGTGCAGGACGGCCTCCTGCTCGTGATGAACAACTACCAGGGCGAGGTGATCCAGGCGATCGAGCTCGCCACGGCGCGCGGCCCGGTCGACGAGGAGCATGGCCTCGTGTGGAGCGCCCGGCGCGGCGCCTCGTACGTACCGACGCCCGTGGCCGACGACGGCCGGCTGTACTTCCTGCGCGATAGCATCGGCGTCCTGAACTGCGTGAGCCTCGCGACCGGCGAGGAGCACTACCTCGGCGAACGCCTCGGCCTGAAGGACGTGCACGCCTCGCCGATCCTCGCCGGTGGACGACTCTACGTGACCTCGCGGGAGGGCCAGACGGTGGTCGTCCGAGCCGGCGACGAGTTCGAGATCCTGGCGACGAGCATGCTCGAGGACGTCTTCGACGCCACACCGGCCTTCGTCGGTAGCGAGATCTACCAGCGCGGCCGCAGCTTCCTGTACTGCCTCGCGGAAGGCTGAAGGGGCCGCGCGGCCTGGCGCGCAGGCGGAAGCCGTGCGACGCAGGCGAGCGCGCAGGTGGCCAGCCGTGCGCGGAGCGCAGGACGAGAGTCCCGGTGTTCACTCTCGGCGCCCGCGCCGCTCGGGGCGCGGGCGGTGCGAAGGGCGTGGGCCCGAGGTTCTCGGCGCCTGCGCGGCTCGGCGCGCAGGCGGAGGTGGGCGACGGAGGGCGAGAGCTTGGTTGAGACGGACGGTCGCCGGGGGCCCGCGCACTTGGCCCGGGAGCTTGATCGCCGGACCCGTGGCGCGTTGCGGAACGACCCCGAGTCGCACCACGAGCCCGATACGTGCTGCCGCACGTCGAGTTCATCGGGCTCGGTAGGCGCAACTCGGGGTCGTTCCGCAACGTCGGGCCGGCGAGTCTCCCGGGGTGCGCAACCCCGGCGATCGTCCTCGTCCTCTACTTCGCTCCGCGCGCCACACGGCGCGTGGAGCGATGGAGAGGACGCTCCGCCGGCCCCTCCTGCACTCCGATCAACCCGTGCTTGAGCCAGCCCGTCCGGAGCAACCACGTGCCGGGCGCGAGCTTCGCCTCCTCACGCACTTCTTCGCTCAGCGCCTCCTGGTACTTGCGCGCGAAGTCGCTCAACAGCTCGAACCACTCGCCGCTCTTCATCCCGGGCTTCCGCTTCGGGCGCTTCGGGGTCAAGGATCTTGATTGAGCAGTGGGATCCTTGTCCCACGTGGCACGCGCTTCGCGCCAGTGCAGAAACTCCGGCCCCGACGAGTACGGGTCCGGCCGCATCCGCTTCCACGAGCCTGTGCTTGCGCGCGTTGTTGAGCGTGTAGACGAGCGCGTTGCGCATCTGCTGCGGATTCGTGATCACCTGCAGGTGGTAGCGGTCGGCGAACACGCGCCCCTTGCGCCGCCACTCGCGGTTCAGGAGCTTCGCC
>Ga0172372_10000827_pt1 | contig 47619 bp, 41 predicted proteins | sample LakKiv5m_2_FD_114544 | JGI IMG/M metagenome (GOLD analysis project Ga0172372, IMG submission 114544) | Freshwater microbial communities from Kabuno Bay, South-Kivu, Congo - kab_092012_9.5m | ecosystem: Environmental > Aquatic > Freshwater > Lake | place: Democratic Republic of the Congo...
TCACGACGAAATCTTTCTTTGCTACCAGAGCCTGGCAGGACCTTATAAAACCAAAAGTAGCACTGATTTTTCTTATGCATCTTCTGGCGTTGCTCCTTGGCCTCACGAATATCATCTGGATCAGGAGTTGTTGGCTGCACTAATTTTTCCTGAATGATAATTTTTTCGACGATTTTTACTGGCCCAGTTGGTTGTTGTTGGTCTGTTTCAGAATTGACAGAACCGCCTTCCTTCGCTGCCTCATCACCACCGGCCAAGGCAGCCGCTCCAAGTAGCGTGGAGCCAACAATGCCGGCAGCACCAATAATTCCAGAGGATAGAAATTGCTCTTGGGCGTTCATTAAATTTTGTATTTGATCTGCTGATAGTTTTTTCACCGAATGCCAGGATTGGTCTTTGAGTACTTGTTCAGCGTTAAAATGTTCACCAGGTTTAATAATGTGTTCAGGCAAATCGCCAACTTTGGCCTGGAGTTGTCCTTCTAGCAAGGCGACGTCGTGACTGAGCTTCCCTGCTTGATTGGAAATAGATGTTAAATATTCAGTTCCCCTGACGCCGAGAGCGACAACTCCACTCCTCGTCGCAAGTGATTCACCATCTTTTGCCTTCTCTTGAACTTTTATCCTGAGTTGTCCTTTTAAATGGTCGAAGAGCCAATGCCTCGCTCCTATTTCACCCTTAAAATTTTCGATTAATACGCTAGAGAGAGGTCCAAGAGAAATAATACTTTTATCACGCATTTCGAGGCGAATAAAACTGCCGTCCATGGTTTCAATAATCTCACCTTCAAAAACATCGGAATTTAAATTTAATTCCCGTATGTTTTCCTTTTCTCCATTCTTTTGTATGGCCTTGGCCTGGCCCTTTTTCATCACAACTTTGCCTGAAATGGGTGAGGCATGTCCATTTTGGTAGAAGAAAAGAAAGGTGAAAAAAAAGATTGTTTGAAGATTGTGCCATTGTTTAGATCGGATTAATGACTTCATTATTTGTTTCCCTTTTTATCAAATTTTTTAGCAAAGAATATATTCAGCTGTTTCATCGCATCAGGTAGGAACCTTTGGAAAAAGAGAATCGCTTTACCATTAATAGTGGGATAGATTTCCGTTTCATTGGCGAAGAGGGCTTTGCAAATTGCAGAAGCACATTCTTTGGGAGTTGAAACAAGAAATTGATATTCTTTAGGAAAGCCACCAGGCTGACCAATTTGCATAATATTGGTGGCCACAAAGCCAGGACAAACTAAAACCATGTCCACTTGTGGCCGTCCTTTTTTTCGCTCCGCTAGTAACTCCATTTGAATACTGCGAGTAAAACCTACTAAGGCAAACTTACTGGCAGCGTAGGAAGCCAAACCCGTTGGAGCACAATGACCAGCGACACTGGCCATGTTAATAATTTTCCCGCCACGTTGTTTAAGTTTTGGTAGCCAATATCTGGTACTAGGAACAATACAATTGAAATTAATGTCCATTACACGTTGGAATCCATCGCTCGATTCCTCTAAAAATGGTTCTATATTGGCGATGCCTGCATTGTGAAAGACCCAGTCAACATTTCCACTACTTTCAATCGCCTTATAATGTTGTTCCATACTGGCCCAATCTCTTACATCGGCGGTAAAACATTGAATTTCAGCGTTTGGGTTTTGTTTTCGAAGCTCTTCCTTCCATTGAGTAAGACGTTCAGATGAAATGTCAAAGGCCATAATTTTGGCCCCGCGCTGGATGAATTCATAGGCCAATGCGGTGCCTAGTCCTCCAGTCGCTCCCGTTAGGATTATATTTTTCCCTTGTAAACCTTTCATCGCTTCATCCTCTTATAAATTTTGTTTTTCCAAAAATGGCCTTAATACACTTAACATTTGATTGGGTTGTTCAATAAATGGCCAATGGCCTAAATCTAGGGTGTGAATTTTAAAATTGGTGAAATATCGGGCCATCTCTTTTTCAGTTGGTGTGACTAAAAATGGATCGCGTCTTCCCCATAAAAATAACGTCGGAGTGGTTCTTATTCCTCTGGGAATATCGCCTTTTCCACTTTTATTAATCTCTTTTTGTTTTTTTAAGATTGCCTTGAGATTGCTGCGGTAGCATGACAATCCATGCAATGTTTCGGGCCCTGTATAAGCTTCAATTGCAGCATCTTTGGGACGGCCCTTGCGCTCAACGATGTTTAGTAATTTAGAATAAAACGGCGAAAGGAATCTGGCATTAAGTACAGGTAATTGAAAAAGGAGCATATACCAAGATTTTTTTCTTTGCTTATTATTTTCCTTAATCCTGTTGACGAACATTTTAGGAGATAGGGTATTTACTAAGACGAGGGAATGAAGTTCTGAATGAGGGACAAGACCTTGGTCGAAAGTTTTTGCTAGTGATTCTTGCAGTCCACCACCTAAATCGTGGGCGATTATAACAATTTTCTTTCTCTGGTCTGTTGGTATCTGTAATAAAACACCTAACATTTTTTCAAGTAAGACTTTATTTTGATATTCTTGTTCAAAATTCTTTTTAAGCGAAGAACCAGGCGCGGTCCCAGGAAGAAAGGGGGCCATACGGTTAAACTCGGGAAGGCCTCCCCAGAGATGCCACCATGTATAGGCATTATCTGGAAAGCCGTGAATAAAAATAACTAAGGTCTCACAGGGCCCTCGATCTTTCACTGAAGCGCTTTGAAATAAATAGGCCAAACTTTGAGCTGAATCCGGGTAATATTGGGCCTGATCCATGGAAGTTCTTCTCCGCTTAAATTCTTAATTGTAGTGACCACTATTATGGCCTTATCAATACTTATTAGGCTAAATAAATTTGCTAGAGGTCTGATCCTTGGAGGAAAATGCCTTTTAGTTGCATTCCCAGGAGGACCTTGAGAAAATAATCTGGAGAAATATAGACTCCTAATTATTGGGGTTTTTCTAGGGAGATTTTCATGGCCCGTACCATGCAAAAACCAAAAACTGGGAAATCTAGAGAAAAAAGGTCAATTAAACATCGCGGACCCAATTTTCAGTTTAAGAGTGATATCCCTCGGCATTGGATGGCCGGCTCACCCTTCCGCACTCATTTACTTAATAGTTTTACACTCATATTTCCTACGGGAGAAAAGTATTTTATTCGAAGTGTTCAAAAAGTTTTATCTAAGATTACAGATGCAGAATTGAAGCAAGATGCGCTTTTGTTTATTAAGCAGGAGGCACAACATTCACTTGAGCATGAAAAATTTTTTAATATCCTAAAAGAGCAAAATTATAATTTTAAAGAAAGCATTCAAGCTTTAGATATTTTGGTTAAAGATTTACTCGGCCCAATGAATTCAGATGCGTTAAATCTTTCTATTACGGCAGGTCTCGAACACCTTACGGCCCTTCTTGCCGAGATTGGTTTAAAAGAGAAATTTTTAGATGGTGCTCCAGCTGAATTGCGCGATTTATTTTATTGGCATGCAGGTGAGGAAATCGAACATCGGTCAGTTGCCTTTGATGTGTATCAAAATATATCAGGAAACTATCCGCTGCGTGTTGCGGGTCTAGTTTATGGTTATCTCTTACTTAGTTTTTTAACCTTTTATTTTACTTCCAGTTTGTGTATGCAAGATAAAAGTCTATACAGCAGTAAAGCGTGGAAAGATTTTGTTACGACATTTTTTACCAGAGAAAGACTATTCGTTAAGGCCATTTTTATTTTTGTCCGCTATCTAGATCCTGATTTTCATCCTGATGAAAATTCCAATTTGGATAAAGTATTAAAGCAATCAGCTTCGGAATTTTTTAGTGAGCGCATGACCGCAATTTGGAAGTTTGGAAAAATTGAAGATTTGGCAGCTGAATTGCGCGACACTCTCAATAAGGAAAACAAGTCAGGAATGGGAGTTGCCTAATGAATCGAGTTTCTCATGTTTAATCAGTCATTGTTTTCATTAAGTCAGCTTCGGCAAAATAAAAACGTTAATGTTCACGATCGTGAAACGCTCAAACTATTTTTAAAAGTCCAGACTCTTGCTTTTCAAGCCGCCTATGCGGCCCACAAAGAATTAAAACCTGGAATAACGGAAATTGAAGCCGCCAGAATAATGGAAGAATTTTTAAAAAAGGAAGGCGTCGAACAATTTTTTCACCGGCCCTTTGCTTGGTTTGGTGAGAGAACTGCATTTCAGGGTTTCTCTCGGCCACTACCTTTCTTGCATTGGAAAAACCGCGCTTTTCCGCTCCTAAAGGAATTAGTTGTTCCTAATCTTGCAAAACCAATACCTCATTTTGGTGTCGAATTTTTACCGACTAATAGAAAGCTAAAGGATGGGGAGGCCATAATATTGGATGTGGCCCCAACCATTCATGGTGCAGCCGCTGATATTGGCTATTCCTGTATGCTTCATGAAACACCCAAGTTTTTAGCTGCAAAAAAGGACTTGGAAATCCTCAAAAATGGAATTCTCCAAAGCGTAAAAAGCGGAGATAGCCTAGGTTTATGTTACCAAAAAATTGATCAGCAACTAAAGGCGATGGGGTATGAAAATTGCCATCAGATGTATCCTTTAGGTGTCCTAGGTCACAGAGTTGGATTTTTGCCCCACTTGCGTTTCCCCCGGATCAATATTCTTGGATTTCACCCCCAGGCCATATTCTTTTTATTGCAGGAGCAAGGTAATCCCTTTATCGAAGAAAATGTAAACGATCCTTTTTATCCAGGCCTGTGGTCCTTTGAGCCCCATCTTGGAGTAAAAGAGAATGGGCAAACCTATGGCGTCAAATTTGAAGAAATGATGGTTGTGCCAGAGGATACCTCTCAAAGTTATTGGCTTTCTACGTTAGTTCCTTGATGATTATGTCCATGGAGTATTGAATAGGATAATTCCATGACATTTAAAATTGTTAAATTTTTTTTCTACTTGCTCCTCGCTTTTTTGGGCGGGTGTGCCTCCGTTATGCGCTTGCCAACCACCTCGCCATTTCGCTCGGAGAATGTTGGTGGCAATGCTGCAACGATTGAATCCCAATTTGGCACCGCTGCACGATTGCAAGCGGCTTCAGACTATCGTGATACACCTATTAATGGGCCTGCAACTGCTTTTGAAACAAACACACTAGATCTCCATGGCTTTTGGGGATTAAATGAGTTCTTCGATACTTATTGGCAGTGGAATGTGGGCGGCTCAAATGTTGTTGGTTTGAAATTTCAAGCGGTATGGCCTAATTTGCGTGAAGGAAAATCAGGAGATTTTTCTCTTTCGATGGCCGCCGGTTTTGGACTCTATGTCGCTGGAGGGGAGTCGGCTGCGGGAACGACATTGGTTACTCGTAAATACATTACAGAGTACGCAAGTCCACAAGGGGAAATTACTATAGGTATTAGACCCTTTAATCCAGTGTTAATAAGTTTAGGCGTTTACTATTCTCGCTTTACCCATAATGTCTCTTTTTCCGAAGGCTCAAGAGAGGAATTTAAATTGCGTGGTAACCAAACAATTTTTCACCTTTCTGGCACTTTAACCAGTGGGGTGGTGTTGGCCACCATTGATGTTGGGCAATCAAAACTAACTTATGGGTCTCGTACGAATACAGATTTATCAAATGACCTGAATGCAGGCCACATATGGTAATTAAAAAATTGGCAATTTCTAATACCCATAGACTTTATTGGTTTTCATTTTTCCGTATGTCCATAATGGTTCTTCCTGTTCTTGTGCCATTCTTTCAAAGCTATGGCCTTAATATGCATCAAATATTTTTACTTCAGGCCATTTTTGGAGTTGGAATTTTGTTCTTAGAAATCCCGACAGGTTACATAAGTGATTTGTTTGGACGCAAGCGTGCGCTTATTCTCGGCGCCTTCTTTTGCGGATTGGGATTTACCTATTTATGCTTTGCTAAAACTTTTTGGGAAATGGTTATTTACGAGATCATTCTTTCTTTCGCTTTTAGTTTTATTTCGGGTTCGGATATCGCCATTATTTATGACTCTTTTGGAAAAGATCAAAGGCATGAAGCCGCTCGATCGTTGGCGAATATGCAATTCGCCATGGTTGCGGGCGAGGCCGTCTCCAGTATTGTTGGTGGTATTATTGTTTTAAGTGGCTATGAATTGCTTATTCGTGCCAATGCTGTTGTGTTATGGATTCCATTTATTTTGGTGTGGTTTATTCATGAACCCCCAAGTGAAAAGATGCACCGTCAAAAGCATTGGGATAATTTTAAGGAAGTGTTTCATCATATTTTTAAATCAGGTGATGAAATTTTATTTTATTCTTTTTTTAACCTACTCGTTTGGTCTTGGTCCTCATTTTTTATTGTTTGGATAATGCAGAAATATTGGGGTGATATGGGGATCGCATTGGCCATGTTTGGTCCCCTTTGGGCCATTTATAATATTAGTGCCGGATTCATTGGCCAGAGGGTTCAAAATTGGGAGAAAAGATGGGGACCTAAGGCCTTATTAAAATCACTGGCACTTTTTAGCTTTCTTGGTTATTTTGGCATGGCCTTATTTGGTTTAGCGCCTAAAGGGCATTGGCTTGGTTACTTGGGAGTGGCCTCTGGATTTTTCTTTCCCATTGTCCGAGGCATTACTCAAGTGCAATTAAAAGATGCAGTAAATTGGAGAATTCCGGCCAAATTTCGTTCTACCGCCAATTCAGTTCAAAGCTTTTTTTTTCGCCTCGGGTTTGCCGTTCTAGGTCCTGGTTTGGGGATGCTGCTCGATAAAAGGGGCGCGCCTCTATGCTTAACAATTATTGGGCTGGTGTTTGTTTTATTAACTTGGTTCGTGCTTCGGCCTCTTTTAAAACGGCTGCCTACTTAGGAAATTTGGGTAGAAGATTTCGTTGCTCACATACCTGCCATAGTTTATTTAACACTTGCTCATCAATTTCCAGTTTGCGATAGAATTTTTTACAATTTGGTCTCAGCTCTTCTGTCGAAGTCGAGGGGAGGCTTTGCTTAAAGTCTTTACAAATTTTTTCAGAATTATAGGCGCAATAATAAGACTTGTTGTAAAGATTCATTTCATTAAATTTTTGATAGCGACAGGCCCAATTGTAATCAACTTTTAAATCACCTAACAGGCCACTTAAAAAACGACCTAAACACATTTGGAAATATTTTTCGTAGGGAAATTCTCGACTCTCAGTAAAAAATAAGCTGGCAGGCCTATAGTATTCCTCTGTTCTCATCATGGCGCTAAGAATGCACTCGCGGACTTCGACCATTGGAATTTGGCAAGTTTTTATCCCATAACTCTTCGGAATTGAATATCCGTGATCAAGAAAGTACTCAGTGAAATCGGCCATACATTTTTTATAACTTTCTCCCTTTTCACGACATTTGATGGTCATTTCATTTAGTTTGCTTTCGCTTGGATTAGGCGAGCTTTTCAATTCCTCTAAGAAACATTGGCGGTCGCTATTTGTCGACAACAAACAGTATTTTTCGGCCACATCGTAACGCTCAGACTTAAGAGGAGGTTCATTGAATGGTGAGGTATTGGTGCCAAAACCTTTTAGGCATTCCTTAGTACTTTCTGATTGAATCTGGCAGATTCGCTTGGCCACATCAATCGGTTTCTTTTCTTGAACCTTGTCAATCAAACACTGTCGGCCCTTTTCACTATTCGCCTTACAAATTTCACCTGCTAAAGATCGACCAAACTTTTGTTGCTTCATCTTAGAATAAGTACAGCGGGCCCATTCATTTTCAAGCTCGGTTTTAAAGGCATAAAAGCAAAGTTCACCTGCTTGTTCGTGATCTTCCAATTTGGGTTTGTCGGGAAACTTTTGTCTAACCATGGTTAAACAAGTCTGAGCATTAGGATGGCAAAGATTTTGGAGCATATCTTGTTTTTTAAATAGAGTTGGGTATTTTAGTGCAAAGTCAGTAATACATTGGCCCATGGTTTGATATTGTGTTCCTTGTTTGGAAAGTTTTCCATAGCTAACGCAATATTCATAATAGAGTTGATCTAATTTCCCGTTGAGCGTGATTGGTTTATAATTTTCCATCCTTGCGATGCAGGCAGAAATATCTGGATTACAACGATTGAGAGCAGGATAGATGTCACCAGAAGGTTTAACTTTTTTCTTAAAACATTTCTTTGATTCATTATCGAGGACAGGATTTGCTTCACAAAATTGGGCGACGCTTTCGAAATTTAAATAGTAATCTCTTGAACCAGGGTTTTTCCCCATGACCTCATCCGCACAAGATTGAATGGCGGTCGTGGGATAGACTTTTGCGTATTTATTGCAGCTTTCTTCTTTAGTTAAAACAAAGTATCCACTTCCTAATTGATTCCATTTTTTCAAACAGGCCTGGTAACGCTCTTCATTTCTATAATACCGCACTAGTGGCTCTGGTGCTAGCAAAGGTATTTGATTGACCGATGGATTTCCAGTTTCATTAGGATTGGTGGCCGGTATTGGTGTCGGAGTTGGAAGAGATTTTTTATACTCTTGCAGATAGGCCCAAACAGCATTGTGACATGATTGAGTAAGAAGATCGGCACGCTTTTTTAAGCAAAAGCTTAGCTCATGATTGTTTTTGGGAGTGTTAGGACAATGGCGATCAGTATCAAGCTGACAATCGCTAACGACTGAAGCAAAACTTACTCGCGCTACAAACGCAAATAAAAAAGTTACCGCTATTGATAGAAATTGATTTTGCCTTTTCATGAATTACCAATCGCCCATCTTGTCTAAGCAACGCTACTCATATCGGCAACTTTTGGGCCAAAGAACAGTCTTGGGACTATCGTCAAAATGGGGTATTCACAGGCCAAAAAGCTCAGCCTCGAATATGCCAACCCCTTGGTTTTGCAAAAGCCAATATCCCAAGGTAGCTTAAAGTTTGACCTAAACCTGAGTTTTTACGTCCGGCCCAGGGGAGGTAAGCTGACACCCGATCACAGCAATTAATGTAGGAGGTTCCAGCATCAATTTTGGCCAATATTTGTTTGGCCCGATTTTGGTTACTCGAATAGACGGCAGCGGTTAATCCATAATCACAGTCATTCATCAATTCGACCGCTTGTTGGTCATTATCAACTTTCATCACGCCGATAATCGGGCCAAATGTTTCTTCTTTCATGATGCGCATAGAGTGGCTTACTTTGCTTAAAACGGTTGGCTCAAAAAAACTTCCGGTACCTGGTACCTTTTTACCACCTGTAAGAATTTCGGCACCTTTATTTTTTGCATCAGCTAATTGTTCTTCCAAAAATCCAAGATGAACTGGACGAGTTACTGCGCCAACATTAGTTTCTTTTTTGAGTGGATCGCCGAGCTTTAAATTTTTTACTTCATCGACAAAATGTTTTAAAAATTGATCGTAAACTTTAGTGTGAACATAAACACGTTCAACTGCACAACAGCTCTGGCCGTTGTTATAAAAGCATCCTTCCGCAACTGCACCTGCAACCTGCTTAAGATCTGAAACATCATCTGTCACGTAAAGAGGATCCTTTCCTCCGAGCTCCAATCCCACGGGGACTAATTTGTGAGCAACCTTTTCCGCAATATATTTTCCTGTTTTATAGCTGCCAGTAAAAAAATAACCATCGAGAGGTAATTGAAGGAGCACTTCACCAATTTTTCCAGTTCCTATGATCAAGGCGAAAATATCTTTGGGTACACCTGCTTTGTGCAGTAAAGTGGCAATATTGCTCCCTGTGATAGAAGAAAATTCGGATGGTTTGTAGAGAACGGCATTTCCTGCAATCAGGGCCGGTATAAACACATTGACGCCCACTAAAAATGGGTAATTCCACGCACTAATATTTGCAATAACGCCTAGGGGATCAAAACCCAAAACTTCAGTGGTATTCCCATCAACATGTTGTTGTTTTTCACCGAGCCATTGCTCTGAATTAGAAAGAAAAAATTTTATTCTCTTTCTCGCGCCCGCCACTTCATTTAAAGCTTCTTGTAGTGGCTTTCCAACTTCAAAAGATAAGTCACGCGCCAATTTATCTTTATTTTCTTCTAAAAGAGAATCAAACTTCTCAATAATTGAAACTCGTTTTTTAATACCAGCTTCCATCCAACTAGGCAGGTGCTGACGGGCCAGGTCCATTTTTGTGGTGACACTTTGATTGGTATCCTCTGTAAGTTCTTGAATAAGTTGTCCGTTGGCAGGATTAATGATTTTTAACATAAAGACTCACTTCCTTCATAAAATTCTAATTTTTAGTATTTATCTGTTTTAAAAAATAATCAAACAAGGGGCGGGGATCGGCGACCTTCTCCGCGAGGGTATGAGAAAATTCTGGATGCCATTGGACTGCCATGCAGGTTTGATTTAAATCCTTATAGTGAAAGGCCTCAATCAGATTGTCACCAGGACAAAGAGCATCTATCACCAGATCCTTTCCTAAATCTTTCACGCCTTGATGGTGAACCGTGTTTACAAAAATTCGATTCTGACCATAAATTTTTTCCAGCAACTGGCCTTTTGTCAGTTCAACTTCGTGACCAATTTTATCATACTGCTCGGCATTTCGATGTTCGATCGATGTCTTTGTTTGTAGCAATAAGTCTTGATATAGAGTGCCACCGAAATAAACATTCATTAATTGAAAACCTCGACAGATTGCCAAGATCGGTTTTCTTTTTTTAAAGGCATAATCCATTATAGAAAGCTCATAGTCGTCGCGGTATTTATCACCGGGCCAACGTCCATTTTCGATCGGAGTTTCTTTATAGCTATGTGGCGAGATGTCCGCTCCACCTTGAAAAACAAAGCCATCCATTTCATCCAGGAATTGTTTTAACTCATTCATCGGAACATCAGGTAGAAGAATGGGCATGACTCCAGGTCTCGATAAAAATTTACCCATGTCACTTTCTAAGTAAGTAAGGGTTTTGTGGCCAAATACGGTCCGATTTTTATCAGGGTACATGAAGCATGCTGAAACTCCGAGTTTAATCATGCTAAGGCCTTCTTGTAGAGATTGAGAAAATCATTTCGAGTAACTTTGACAGGATTAGAGCCATGACAAGGATCTTTTTCTGCCAAGTCGGACAAACGATTTAGATGTTCTTCTTTGACGCCTTCGGTTTTCAGGGACGAAGGAATTCCGATTTTTGCATTGAGATCTTTTAACCACGTAATAAAGGCCCGTGGATTTTTTTCCTGCAATCCGATGACTTCACAAATTATTTGCATTTTCTGCTCACAGACCTGGGAATTATATTCCATCCCGTGAGGGATCATGATGGCGTTTGCAAGTCCATGGTGCATGTCCACAACAGTTGAAAGAGGATGGGCCAAACTGTGCACGATACCCAATCCTTTTTGAAAGGAGGTGGCCCCCATAAGTGAGCCCATCATCATTTTAGAGCGAGATTCCAAATCTGGATTGAGGGTAGCCGTGGCCAAGCTTTGAGCGATGAGACGAATCCCTTCAAGTGCGATTCCGTCACATAATGGGGAAAATCCTTTGGCCAAATAAGCTTCCACGTTGTGAGTAAGGGCGTCCACACCTGTGGCCGCAGTGACGAATGGAGGAAGTTGCATTGTTAGTTCAGGGTCTGCAAAAACCTTTCGTGCTAACAATTTTGGTGAGAACAAAATCTTTTTTTCATGGGTCACATCGTCAGCGATAACAGTTGATCGTCCAACTTCTGACCCAGTGCCTGAAGTTGTGGGAATAGTGACAAAATAGGGAACATCATTAGTAACGTGACGGTCACCGCCGATGGCATCATCGTATTCAAATAAATCTAATGGGTGATTAATTTTAAGGGCAATGGCGCGGGCAACATCCATACTCGCTCCACCACCGAATCCAATAATTGAATCACAATTATTTTGTTTGTAATTATCAACTCCCTTGAGCACGTTGGATTTTACGGGATTTTTGTCGATACCAGAAAAAATAGTTGGTGTAAGAGAATTCTTTTTTAAAAGTTCTATCACGTTTGAAAACATGGGTAACTTTGCCAAGGCCCCGTCAGAAACCACCAGCGGTCTAGATAACTTCATGTCTCTTAAATGAGGGCCAATCTCATCAACGACACCTTTTCCAAAGCGTATGCTTGTAGGAAAATTATAGTTACATCGCACGGTAAAATCATATTTCATAAACACTCCTAAATTATATAATTTCAAAATAGCGTTTGAATTCCCAATTAGTGACAGAACGTTGGTATTGCTTAAACTCAAATTCTCGAGATGCACAAAAATGTTTCACGAAGTTTTCTCCAAAGAGTTCCATAGCAACTTTGGAGGTCGACATCATTTGAGTGGCCTCCCATAAATTGCGTGGAAGCACACCGTGGGACATATCGCGGTAACCATTGCCTTGTGTGGCCTTTTGTAAACTCAGTTTATTTTTAATACCATACAAACCACAGGCCAGAGAGGCGGCGTGGGCCAAATAAGGGTTGGCATCCGAGCCAACGACTCGCAATTCCAATCTTGCTCCTTTGCTATTCACTGGCAAGGCACGCAAAGCTGTTGTTCTGTTATCAAGTCCCCAAGTCAGAGTGGTTGGGGCCCAGGCTCCCTCTACTAAGCGCTTATAGGAATTAACTGTGGGAGCGTACATGGGAAGCACTTGAGGTAGGCAATAAAGAATTCCTGCCATGTAATGTTCCATGAGATGGCCCATTTTATGGGGGGCCTTGTCGTTATAAAAAAGGTTGTGTTTGTCATCCCACAAACTTTGGTGCAAGTGTCCAGAGCAGCCAGGTAAATTTTCTGAGATTTTGGCCATAAACGTAGGCATTATTCCATGGCGGTGGCCGATTTCTTTCACCCCGGCCTTAAATAAAACAGCGCGATCTGCGCTTTCAAGCACATCACCATAAAGGATGGCCGCTTCATAAACTCCTGGACCGGTTTCCGTATGGAGGCCTTCCAAAGGAACTTCATATTTTGCCATTAAATCAAAAAGGTCATTAAAAAATGCATTGTTCACTGACATCCGAAGAAGGGAATAGCCAAACATACCTGGAGTGAGGGGATCTGGTTTATGAAAATCGCGCGCATTGAGCTCTTCCGTGGTTTCTTTAAAATTAAACCACTCAAACTCTTGGCCAAAAAAGGGACGATATCCTGCTTTAATGGACTGGAGCCTGATTTTACGCAGTAAATGGCGCGGACAAATATCAATTTCAAAATCACTTAGAAAAAATGGCACATCGTTGTCCCAGGGAACTTTGCGGAAAGTTTGCCAGTCAATGCCGGCCATTGCATCTGGATATCCTGTGTGCCAGCCTGTGAATTCTAAATTATCATTAGAAAGGTCGTGCATGTCCCAACCAAAGACCACATCACAAAAACCAAAACCTGATTCTAAAGCACTTAAGAATTTTTCTTTATGGAGATATTTCCCACGCAAAATTCCATCGATATCGGTTATGGCAACTTTAACTTTTGGATTGGGTGAGTTCTTTATTTCCTCAACGACTTTTTCTTTGGTTTTCATTTTAAACTCCTCACAAAATTAATTATTCAACGCTAAATTTTTATCTTCTTCGGTTACATAAAATTTATACCAAGCAAATCCCAGGGCCATTAGGGCAAAATAAATGGCGGCCAAAGTAGGATTGAAAATTGTCATCGCAATGAAGGAAACAATGGCAATAATTAATGCTGCAATTTGAGCGTATGGATATAAGAAAGCCTTGAATGGGCGAGGCATATCTGGATGGCTTTTTCTCAATTTAAAGAAAGTAATGAGGGATACAATATACAATCCCAAAGCTCCAAAGCAAGCGATAGTAATAATATCTCCTGTCCGGCCAGTAAAAAGAGTCAAAATTCCTACCAACATATTGAGGCCAAGGGCCCATGCAGGAGTGTGGTACTTGGAGTGAACTTTTCCCAGAAGTGGTGGGAAATATCCCACCCGACCAAATTCAAAGGTCACTCGACCAGCGGCCAATAAAATGCCGTGAAATGAAGCGATGAGGCCGAACAAACCAATGGTGAGGAGCATATGGTAGAGGGGACTATTTTTCCCAACGATATGGGCCAACGCTAATGGCAGTGGGCTGTCAGAGGTCGTGGTATCTCCAGGAGTTGGATAGACGATTGCTTCCCAACCTGCAACACCTGTGGCTGAAATAAAAACCAGAACGCATAGGAAGGCGAGGGTGGCCATGGCCGATCCAAATCCCCTTACGACATTTTTCTGTGGATTAATTGTTTCCTCGGCCACGTTGGCCACGCCTTCAATGCCAAGGAAAAACCAAATGGCGAAAGGAATAGAGGCAAAAATTCCGGTTACACCTTTAGGTAAAGGATTTGTAATAAATTTTTCTGCTTGAAAAGAAGGCAATGCTATTCCCGCGAAAATTAATAACTCCAAAACTGCAAGGATTGTAATAATTAATTCAAAGCTAGCGGCTGCTTTGACTCCTCGAATATTGAGCAAGGTAAAAATAAAAAAAGCAATGGAAGCAATCATAACAACTGGAACTTGAGGAAAAAATTCATGAAAATAAGCGCCGATGGCATAGGCGATTGCCGGAGGCGCGAACACAAATTCGATTAACTGTGTGAGTCCTGCTAGGAAACCTAAATCCGCCCCGAGGGCCTTGTTGCTGTAATCAAAGGCCCCTCCGGCCTTGGGAATGGCGCAGGCCAATTCACAATAGGAAAAGGTAAAAAAGATATACATAAGAGTGATAAAAAATGTGGAAATGGCCAGTCCGTAAGTTCCACCTTCAGGCAGGCCAAGGTTCCAACCAAAATACATGCCAGAAATGACGTACCCAACACCTAGGCCCCACAACATAATTGGACCTAAGGTTCTTTCTAATTTGTCGCTATTTCCATGGGAAGAAGATTGAGGGTCCATAGGCCACCTAGAAAAAAAATGTTGAGTGGCAAAATTATAGCGCGGAGAAGGTTGCTTGGAAATGAATCTCTTTGTTGGAGGTTATTGGGACGATGGATTAAACCCGACGATCATTCTTTTGTATTCTTCAGGAGGCGTTGAAATTCCTGCAAATCTGATTCATCGGCTTTTGATTTATATGTTCCTTCTTGAATTTGTCGACCAACTTTCAGGGCGCGATAAACTGTTTCTTCCAGTCCTTCCAATTCAGGTTTATCAATAAACTCGAAACATCCAAGCTTGGAAGCTTCTAAAATGCTCTCTTCGCAACCGAAGCCAGTATAAATGATGACCGGGGTTTCAATTTTTCTTTGACGTAACTCTTTTAAAAATAGTAGGCCATTCATGCGCGGCATAGAAATATCGGTTACAATGCAATCAAAGGTTTCCTTTTCAACTTTTGAAAGACCATCGAGACCATCATGAGCAAGGACGATGTGAATATTTTGACCAGAGAAAAGCATCGAAACTGACTCCGCTAATTCGACTTCATCATCTACAATTAAGAGCATTAGCAAACTCATTTCTTTTTACCTTTGTTACTTTCCTTTTTCTTGATAAAGCCCGTAATAAGGGCCCGAATAATAGCAGGATCACAACCTAAGACTTCGTCGCGATCATTGATAAATTCCCCCAAAACAGTAATCGCATTCTTTTTTCGTAGCAAAATTAATTCGCTGAAGCGAGCTGCGACATAAACTATTTTTGCCGGAGGATAAATTTTAGCTCCTGAAATATTCTGAGGGTAGCCCCTGCCATCAGATTTTTCATGATGATGTAGGACAATTTGGCGAATATTTTCACTGAGGGTGTATTTCAATAATACTTTGTACCCTTGCATGGGATGTTTCTGATATTCTGCGAGCTCTTCTGGACTTAATTTTGTTTCATCAACGAGGGCATTTTGTTTGTCTGCACTTAATCCAATATTTTGCAGCATGGAAGCAAGGCAAAAGTCTTGTTCCGATTTTTGCCCTACCCAATCAAGATTTTGACATATAAGGCTTGTGTACAAACATGAAAGATAGCTGTGGTCTCTAAGGGAGGGATTGTCATTGAAGAAATTATCGACAAAATTTCCTAAGTCACGCACCCTTTTTATTGAATTAATAGTGTTGGTGACAAGTTTTTTTGAGTTATCCAGCATTTCCTTGTATAAGCCAGAGGTCATCATTTCATCAAATACAAACTGATGACTTAATTTGGTGGTGCTGGCAAGTGTGTGATCTGAAATAGTTTCTGAATTGACCATTTTCTGATGTATATGATTATAGTAGTCCATCATTTGATTGCGATCTTCTTTCTTAAAATAAAGTTGAGTGACTCCCTTTCCCTTGTAAGTTGCCAATCGTTGATCATCAAATGATTCACCCTTTCTAAATATAAGCAGGTAGCGACCCGATGAGAGTTGAACATAAATATCGAAGCAAACTAAATTGCCGCTAAAATAAGCATTAATGGGAACTTCAATGAATTCACTGTCGTCAATTGCAACTTCTTCCTCTTTAACATTTGATTTTCCGCCCTCACTCGCTTTTACTTCCATCCAGGCCCTGTGCAAATTGTCGCCGGCAATATTTTTTGCCAGTTGATCGTACTCAATCGGGCGAGTGTAATAACTAGCGATCCCCAGTTTTTTAAAATTGTTATCCAAATCCAGTAATTTGACTTCTTCTGGGCTGTTTAGGAGTAGAGACACGCGCAAAAATGGATTTGTTAATTTGATATAATTTAAAACTTCAATGGCACTGTGATTTTTAATATTAAAGGATAAAATCACACAGTGAAATTCGTGCTGAAATAATTTTAACTGGGTGTCTTTTCCAGACTGTGCTTTGTAGCAATCGTAGCGCATTGTTTGCAAATACTCTGACAGCTTTCCACTGAAGTTAGGATCCGGGTCTGCGATGAGGATTTTTCGCGTCATGAGCGCTCGTTAATAAAATTTTATTGTCACTTAATAATGAAATAATTGTATCACAAAAAGATTCGTCGCAAAAAAAAGTTACATTCCCGACTCATCGCGTCCAGAATAGGGAGGTTAATGTCAGAGGCCATCATCTATATTAATTGCCTCAAAGAAAGTAATCAAAGGGATACGCTTTATTCAATCTTAATCAAATATTCAACTTATGATGGTGAAGACGATATTGCACTGGCCATGATACAAGGATTCCAATTTTTGCATCTCACTTGGCACTTTGAGAATTTTTTAAAGGGAATTTTGGTTTCTTGTCGATCTCCGAATTTTTAAAACAAAATCTTTCTTTTATTGGATCAAGATAATGGAGTGGATCATCTTTGGGAGCAGGCACATATCTGTTATGCCAATGATAAAGAGATTGCAGGAGCGCTGATAAAAAAATTATTTGCTAAAAATTATCATTATTCGATTGCAAATATATTTCATGACTGGAGTCTCAAATCGCCCGAATTTAACAAACATACGGGAGAGTTCATGAAATTAGGCCATGATAAGGCCAGTGCTTATTTCTATCATATCTTAAATCCTGATCAAATGAGTTATTATAAAAATAACCTTCAAGAACAACTTGATGGTGAAAAAATGCCCGCTGTTGCAAGTGCCTTTCAGTACGCTTATCACAATCATTTAATCGATGAAGAGGTTAAGCAAGTTTTGGAGTTCGCTACTTTAAAAATAGGCAATGTCTTGTTGGCCAATAAAATTTTAAATGCGGATGCTCTAGCTCAACAAATAATTGAACTTAGTTCTTTGCCTGCAATCACAATTCAATGTCTTCGAATTGGATTGAGATGCAGACCGTAATAGTTGGGTATTGGGTTTTTTTATTATTATCGTTACCAAACTCTAATGGTTAATTAACGTACCAATAATCTTTCCTAATAAATTGATGTGCAGACTTACCTTGCATGAACAATTTGCCACAGCAAAATGGAAATTATTTTGAAAATTTGAATGGGATTGATATTTTAAAATCAATTGTTCAAATATCTTCTTCAACAAAAGAGCCTGATGGAATCCAAAGAGTTCAGAATCTAATTGGCTATCTACTTAAGGGATTGGGTTTTTTTACTGAGTTTTTACCCGCTATAGGAGGAGATGAGAAATCTTTGAAATTACTAGTGGCGACCTATATTGGCTCCACTCAAAAAACCATAACCTTGGTAGGGCACGCAGACACAGTTGCACCTTTTACTTTAGAATCAAAATTATTAAATTTAGAAGATAAACTAATAGCTCCAGGAATAGCCGATAATAAGGGTGGCTTAATTGTGGGACTTTTGGCAGTTGGAGAATATTTATCTCAAATTGTTAACCCAGTTTCAATTCGATTTGTGATTTCGCCTTCTGAAGAAATTGGCTCGCCTGGATTTCATCATCACTTTACAAGATTGGCGCAGGAGTCATTTAGTGTATTTGGATTAGAGCCAGCTTTAAATAATGGAAGTTTAATTTCTTCAAGAAACGGGAATCGCTGGTATTTATTAAGTGTTAAAGGACGAAATGGCCATTGTGGTCGACTCGGTAGAGCATCTCATAATGCTGGAAATGAAATAATTCGTTTAGCAAATTTAATAATCAATTTAGAATCAACTGCAGCACCGGATCTATCGCTTAACATAGGTTCTATCCAGAGCGATCATGAGACATTTAACTCAGTCTGTGGGCATGTGTTTTTAAAGTTGGATGTTCGATATTCAAATCAAGATACCATCAACAAATTTCATACCTCATTTGAAAATATAATAAGTGAATTAAGATTTGATGTTAAAAAAAGAAACAAGGAAGTTTCAATTTTTTACTCGATAGAAGATGATTGCCCGGCAATGGAGAAATCTTTTCAAGATTTTGGTGATTATTCTCATTCAGGTGGAGCGGCTGACATAAACTATTTTGGACCATATGCACCTTGCTGTGATGGCTTTGGGCCCATTGGTGGCAATTTTCATAGGAAAGATGAATTTATAATTGAACAATCACTCCATTCTCAAGCAGAAAAATTATGTCAATTTATGATTCGATCTATGAATGAATATGGATTTAGTCACTTAACACACACACATTTATGGAAGGAACAAATAAACGTAGGGGGGGATAATCATGGCGATGAATCTTTCTGACATTCATTTAGGGCGTTGGCTTGATCTTCAAGATTCTCAAAATAAAATTTATATTACTTCTGGTCGCTTAGCGGTAAGGCAGGTAAGGGACATAGCGGAATTATGGAAATTATTAGCACTTCGATATGAAGTTTTTAGTCGTGAATATACTTTAAGTCCACGATGGCCAGCTATTGACTTTGATCAATTTGATTTGCAATGCTTTCATCTGGTGGTGGAAGATATCCAATCAGGAGATATCGTTGGAACTTATAGAGTTAATTTTGGCGGACCATTTGGATTTTATTCTGAAACAGAATTTTACCTAGATAAATTTCTTGCCCTCAATGGTCGCAAAATGGAATTAGGGCGGGCCGCTGTGAAAGAGGATTACCGTAACGGAGTGACCATTGATTTGCTTTGGCGGGGAATTGCAGAACTGGCAAATCGAAAAGGGATACGTTATTTATTTGGAACGAGCTCTGTTTCCGAAGCGAATTTATTAAAAGCTAAAATATTAAATCAATATATTACTGAAGAGAAATTGGAAGTTTCATACGATTTGGGTATCATTCCAAAGTTAGAAATTGAAAAAGGTTTTCGTGAGTTTAATTTTCCACCAAATTTTCATGGAGTTGCTAAAGAATTAATGCCTTCACTGCTTCGTTCTTATTTTTCTGCGGGAGCAAAAGTGTCCGCTCGTTCTTATTATGATAAGGATTTTGACTGCCTTGATTTTTTTACCCTATTAGACATGGAAAATGTCACTCCCTCTTTTAAGCGCCGATACTTTAAGAAGGTAGGTTGAAAATGTATTCCCCATTAGTAAAAGTTCGTGCCGTTATTAGAATGTCATTATTCTTTGGCGCTGTAATTTTGTATTTTCTTACAACAATTTTGATATATCCTATCTTAAAAATTGCCCCATGGAAGGGAAGGAAGGTACTAAATCAGGTAGTTTCTTTTTACTGCCGAATTGGTCTAAAAATTCTAGCAATTAAGCCGCAGTATTTTGAAAGTAATGCAGGCGAAAGTCAGAGTTTAGGTCTTTTTGTTGCCAATCATTTGTCGTATTTAGATATATTGATTTTATCTGCAAAATATCCTTCATCTTTCGTAACATCTGTCGAAATAAAGCAAACATTTTTTTTGGGAAAATTGTGTGAATTGGCAGGGTGTGTTTTTGTTGAACGTAGGAGTCGTGATAATTTAGGACAGGAAGTACAACAGTTGACAAGCACCCTTAATAATAAAATTAGCATCACAATATTTCCCGAGGGGACATCAACTAACGGCGAATCAGTGTTACGATTTAGAAGGCCACTTTTTCAATCTGTAATCGCTTCCCAAGTGCCGGTTTGCCCGATAACGATTAATTATGATTTTGTAGGTGATGAACCCTTTTCCATAATGAATAGGGATCAAGTCCTTTGGTATGGTGATATGGAATTTCTGCCTCATTTGTGGTCTTTATGTCACTTAAGTCAGGTAACTATATCGATCCATTTCCATCCAAAAATGCTTGTCAGCTTGGGCCAAGATCTTGAACAGATTTCAACCTCAGCTCGCAATCTAGTTGCTTCTCAATTTAGGTCGGTTAGAGAATTGGTAATTACAGATGGTGATAGTAAAACGGAAGGATCGCCGATTTCCAGTAGCGGTGTATTGAATTATCAGACTTGATAAAATTATGATAGGGGTGTCTTTGGATTGACTGCTGAAGATCTTTTTCAATTCTCAAAAAAGAAAAATCAGCAAATGAACGGTCTGTAATTAGAATTCCTGTCTCCATATTATAAAACCTGGATCTTCCATCCCCATTGCCTGTTTTTATAAATGTCGTGTTGTCTGAAATTAAATCTTTATAATGGAAATTTCCTTCTCCCTGATACTCAGAGATGTGTACTCCTTGCTTGCTGAGTTTATGGGTGGCAAATGTTGCTCCATAGGTGACAAAGCTATTATCATCATGTTTTCCAATGAGGACCTTGAGTCTATCTCCTAATTTGTTTGATTGCTTTGCTAGATAGTGCTTGAGTTCCTTTTCCGGTGCGAAATAGGGGGTGCAATAGATCAGCGACTTTTTGGCTTCTTTAATTAGCATGTGTTCATAGTGATGTAGACCATGTCGTCCTTGGTGATTTTCAAATTCAATATCACTATAGACAAATTTCATGATTGAAGGTTTAAAAATAGTATTTCTATGTAGCCAGTCGTAGGCTTCGGGACGCTTCTTATCTTCTGGTATTAATGAATCATAATTTTTTAATATGGTTGAAGGAGTGTGCCAGGCAACTTGTTTTGATTTTAATTTTTGCTGTGTGTAATCTAAGGCCTGTTCAAAAACAGTCTCATCGGCTGCGAGTATGTTATTGCCCTTGTATTTATTTGTAAAATGTTCTTCTGACCACTGAGAATCTCCAATTATCAAACCACAAAAGTTATTACTTTTTAGGTTAAAGAGAAAATTTTTATTATGGTTTCGGCGCGAAAATTTCTTCCAATTTAAAATATTTTTTGGATGTTGCCATAGTGGTGATTCAATTAGGTTAAAAATTCCAACTTTTACACCATAAAAACAAAGTTGATCGAGATCACAAGTTGACAAAGGTTTTGATTGGTATTCTGTTCCATGGTGAGTGGGCAGTAGGGAACCATAGCAATCAATCAAAAGAGTGACATCGGCACCTCTATTTGCGGCCATAGCAAGGGCATGAAGAAAGCTGGTCGTCTGCTTGCCTTTTCTTACAACAAAGTAATTTGCAATTATTTGATCGCCATTCTTTGCGTCGCTAAGAATGTCGATGATGGCAGAGTAAAAATGTTCAGGATAGGCCAGTGATATCAGCATGTAATTATAATACCTGCTATTTTATAAAAATGATTGGCTTTGAAATAAACTAGAGAAAATCTAATCGAGTTCTAACCAAGGTACTCTTTCATAGAATGGATTAAACACAGATAATAGTTTTATGACACAATATTTTAAAGAATTAGATTCAGTTATTAATCTAAAGAGTTTTAACGAGCCTTTGTTGGAAACTACTTATCTCGACTTTGTTAAATCAAAAGGGGTTGAGTATCCAATTGTAGGTCTTACCTTAGGATGTGCAGATAAAACCGCTCCGACGCTGGGAATTTTCGCAGGGGTACATGGTTTAGAACGAATCGGTACTCATGTTTGCCTATCATTTCTTCAGGGAGTGTTAACTCGCTTACAGTGGGATAAGGAATTTCGTAAAACTTTTGAAAACTATAGAATTATAAGTATTCCATTAGTGAATCCGGGAGGCATGGCCAATTTCTCACGTTGTAACCCTGAAGGAGTTGATCTTATGCGAAACGCTCCATTGGATGGGAATGCTGCTAGCTATAACATAATTTCTGGTCACCGCTTAGGAGCTTGGCTTCCCTGGTACCGTGGTCCCATAGATAAGGATTTGCAGTTAGAATCTAGAGTATTGCTTGAATTTGTAAAATCAGAAATGTTTCAATCGTCTGTTTCTGTCGCACTCGATATTCATTCAGGTTTTGGTATGAAGGATCGTTTATGGTTTCCCTATGCAAAAGATCAAAGTGATTTTCCTTTTAAAAAGCAGGTCTATGCAATTAAAGAATTACTAGATCGAACTTATCCTCATCATATTTATACAATAGAACCTCAGCATCTAAGTTATTTAATAAATGGAGATTTGTGGGATTATTCCTTTATGCAATTTATGGAAAATCGAAAACCAGGTCAAATTTATATTCCATGGACATTAGAAATCGGTTCTTGGATTTGGATTAAAAAAGATCCTACCCAAATATTTTCTGCGCTAGGATTATTTAATCCCAAAAAAGGACATCGTTACCGACGAACCATGAGGCGCCATTTGCTTTTACTCGATTTCCTTGCCCAAATTGTTAAAAATGGCGAGGCCTGGGCCACTACCAATGTAGGCGGTCTATGAATTGGCTTCTATTGCGGGGTCTCGCTCGCGATAGCCGGCACTTCGGTGACTTTCCCAAGCTAGTTCAGGCGCATTTTCCCAGTGGACAAGTGATATGTCTCGATTTACCAGGATTTGGGACCCAAAAAAATTACCGATCTCCCATTTTAATTTCACAAATAGTAAATCATGTTGAAATGCAATTTAATGAAGTAAAAAAAAATAATAGCGAACCATGGGCCATTTTTGGAATATCTTTGGGAGGAATGGTTGCACTTAATTGGTTAGGCAACAAGGATTGTCCTTTTGTTATTGGAATAATTGCCAATTCTTCGGCAAACTTGCCACTTCGTATTCCGGCCTTCGATCGAATTTCCAAAGAGGGAATAGCAACTTTGGCCAAAATCCTGAGGACTCAAATTCCAAACCAAATAGAATTGTCAGTTATGCAATTAGTGTCTAATCGGGGAATTGATAGGAAAGTATTAGAAAAATGGACACATTGGTACCTAGAAAATCCAATTTCTACTAAAAACTTTTTATTTCAATTAATTGCGGCCGCAACATTTGTTGCTCCGATAAAATTATTTCGACCTGCAATATTTTTGGCTTCAAAGAAAGATAGAATGGTAAATTGGCACTGTAGTGAAAGACTTTTCAATTACTACCAAGCTCCGCTTGCAATTCATGCGACAGCTGGTCACGATTTAATTTTAGATGATCCACAATGGGTTGTTAATCAAATGGTGTTAGCTGAAAAAACTTATGTTGTGTAATCGGCAGGCCAGACTGCTCGCTTCAATCCTTTCGTCCGACCACAAAATAAAAAACCACCTAAAATGGTGGTTTAAATTTATGGTGGTCCCGACAAGGATTGGTCACTTCGTGCGCTTGCTTCCAGCGCGCTTACTGCGTGACCTCCCCTCGCAGTCTTCTCGTTCGCCTCACGCTCACTCGGCCTGCATCGGCAGGCCAGACTGCTCGCTTCAATCCTTTCGTCCGACCACAAAATAAAAAACCACCTAAAATGGTGGTTTAAATTTATGGTGGTCCCGACAAGGATTGAACTTGTGACCCCTGCCATGTCAAGGCAGTGCTCTCCCACTGAGCTACGAGACCCTAAGATAATGCTTCGGGCCAGACTTTAAAATCAGGGCACCCAACTGTCAACGGCAAATAATGCCTCCACCCCATTGTAAAAAATAAAACAGAATGGTGACTTCCTTTTGCCAATACGCACAAATAAACCCATAATGGCGCCATGACTTCTCTGACCACAAAACTTTTAGCTTTGGTTCCCAATAGCTTATTCCCTGTAAGGGGCCCGAGCATTGAAAAGGCCAAAAATTATTTAAATGATCGCCTTTCTCTTTCACAACTCCTATGGCGCCAAATTACTTTTTATAAATTAGATTATTTTTTGGCGGTTATGACGTTGGTGGTGACTCACTGGGCACAGGCGGAGCTACCCTTTATGGGCAAAAGTCTGGCCGATAACATGCATTCTTTGTCTTGGTCAGATGCATGGCCATTTTTGCTAATAGCAACTTTGACATTGGTATTTAGAACCTTGTCGCGCTTATATTTTTTCTTTCCGGCCAGGGCCATGGAAAGAGATATGCGTCTTGAACTGGTCAAATTATTGGAAAAAACGCCTCCGCCAAGATATAAAAATTTTTCCAGTGGTCAGTTATTTCAAATTTTATCTAATGACACAGAACAGATGCGAGCACTTATAGGATTTGCCCTATTACAATTGGCCAATCTGGTCATTGCCCTTCTTATTTTACTTCCCAAATTAATCGCTTTTGAACCGCGATTAGTTTACTCCCTTTTGCCTCTGCTCATAAGTTTGGTGGTATTTATTCTTTTGGTAAATGGCACTCGCGGTTATCAAAAAAAGGCGCTCGAACTTCAAGGTGAGATGCAGGGATTAATTTTAGAAAGTTATAGTGCGAAAAAAACTATAAAGCACTATCACTCTGATGCTTCATTTTGCCAAAAATTTAATGTGCTTAATGGATTGGAGTTAAAAAACTTTTTTTACTCTGCGGTGGGCGTGGCCCTTGCGACTCCTATTTTGCCCCTAGGAATGGGCGTAGCCCTTTGCCATGCAGGATATATAATTAATGAGCTCCATTTAGGTGCCAGTGCTTTTATTTTATTTTCAGGCATCACCTTCTTTTTGATGGAACCTCTTGGTTTTATTTCCTGGATTGGAGTTGTGGCCGCCCAATCCTGGGCGAGCTATAAGCGTATCACAGGTTTAGTCGAGTCCTGCCAAACAACCAATGAAGAGGAACGACTCTTAAATTTACCAGAAAAATTTTGTCTGCCTGTTAATCGTGCCCAGCTACCTTTAGTTTCACTTCCTCTGTGGGGGCAGCAGATGACAATTGATTTATCCCAATTTGATTATGGTACAGCGATTGCCCTCTTGGGCCCAACAGGAGTGGGCAAAAGTACTTGGCTTTATAATTTAGGGTTGAAGCTAAAATCAGAGGGGCATCAAGTGGCCTATGTGGCCCAATCTCCATATTTATACAATGACACTTTTATAACTAATTTGTTTCTCGGAAAAACACCGACTGAAAGTGAAAAGGAATTAGCTTTTAAACTCACGGTATTGATGGGACTGGATTATTTAGCGCCTTCCAAAGAAGAGTTATTTCAACTTAATTTGGGAGAGCAAGGAAAAAAATTATCCGGTGGCCAAGCGAAACGAGTGGCCATGATTCGCTCCTTGCTATTAACGGCTCCAATTCTTTTATGGGATGATCCGCTTGCTGCCGTTGATATTCTTTTAGAGAAACAAATTTTAGAAGGATTGCGTGAATATGGTCTGCTCAATGGCAAATTATTGTTAATGAGTACTCATCGCTTAACAACGGCACGCCAATGCGATCATTATATCTTGCTCGATAAAAATTTTGAAAAACATGAACAGGGTCCAATCGCTAATTTACAAAATAATCAAAGTCGAGGTTATGATTTTTTTTCCAAGCAAATGGAAGCTACTCTTTCAGTTTAAGAGTGCTGGCCTTTATCTACTAATTATTTTTGTCGTGCTGGGCATGACCTCGTGGTATGGGGCAAAAATTCCTCTTCTCGTCTCTGATCTTTCTCACACCTATGATCACCCAGAAAAAATTAGTGCGAGCATCATGGCGCTACTTTTCGCTTTTATTTACCTTTTTATCGTGCGGGTTTTCTATCAAATATTCACCAATCTTTATGTTCGCGGTCTTTTGTTTTATCTTCGCAGTTTTTTATATCAGTCATGGGTTTGTCACCGCGATGTTGTGAATGAAAAAGATGGTGATCCCAATGATCGATTTCCGGCCGGTGAAGTTATTGCTCGTCTCATGAACGACTCTCAGGCCGTTAAAGAATTAATTACAAGTGGTACTTTTGCCATTGTGATCGATTTGTTTTTTGTTTTCTCTGCTCTCGCGGGTCTTTGTCTAATGCATGCCAAGTCAGGCTTTTTGGTTTTTGCCGTTGAATTGGGCGCTAGTATTTTTTTGATTTGGGGTTCTGGGGCCATGCGAGAAGCCTTTCATGAGGTTCGCCATGCGCGGGGACTTATCTCGCGTCAAATCGCTAATGTTGGGCCTGGATTAAAAGAGGGATATCTCAATCCCAATTATGACTACGCTTCAAAAACAGGGGCCCATGCCTATAGTGAATTTATGAATAAGCAATTGTGGGCCAACGTCTGGGATTCGGGTTATTACTCCGTGGCAGAGGGACTTTATCCCATCATGTTAGCACTGCTAATTTTATTTTTTCCCATGACAGAAGTTAAAGAAGCCGCCTTATTATTGGCCATCATTGATTTTATTCAACGTTCCATAAACCCCATCAAAAACATTGCAGGCAAAATTACCAATATTCAACGGGCCCAAGTGGGTTTGGAGAAAATGAACGAATTTTTAAAGGCCCTGGGCAAGGATTTTGGCTCCGAAAAGGAGATGGATCTTCAGATTAATGTCAAAGCACCTCAAAACCTTGGACATTTTCAATTACAAAAAATGCAAATTGATATCGATTCCTTTGCCTATAAAAAGTCTCATGGCGCCTTTCGCCTTCAACATATCCACTTGCAGTTTTCTCCCAAGGCAAAAATCGGATTAGTTGGAGAGTCTGGTTGTGGCAAATCAACCTTGCTACAAATTATCGCAGGGAATTGCCGACCCACGTCAGGAACTATAAGCCTATTTGGGGCAGATGAAATTAGTCGGTTTTCCGATCAAAGTAATGAGAAAGATTTTGAAATTTACGGTCAATTAGTTTGCTTGGTGGGGCAAGAGGCCCATGTGTTTCAGGACACACTTTACTTCAACATCACCATGGGTAAAGGAACGGAACAAGAATTTTCTGTTTTTTGGCACCACGTTTGTGATCTTATCCCCCAACTAAGAAGTTGGTGGCCCGATTGGCGCATGAACGTCATGCCAAAAAATTTATCCCATGGCCAAAAGCAGTTAATGACTGTTCTTCGTGCTTTCTATTTTAAAAGACCCGTCGTTCTCTATGATGAAATCGCGGCAGGGCTTGACTCCAATTTAGAGGAAGCCCTAAGACTGGCCTTGCAACTTGTGCAAGGTCAATCGCTCGTCATGACGGTTGCCCATCGCTTGGAAACGGTCATGAATTCAGATGTGATTATATTAATGGATAAGGGAACCGTTGTGGCCAAAGGCACCCATCAAGAATTATTGACCAAAGAACCGTCCTATAGTCGATTTCTGCAAGAATTAAATCTTAATCAGAAAGAGAAGAATATTGCAGAGATCGAATCCAAGGGATAGAATTCCAAGCAAAACTTCTTCAATTGAATCATTACGTTAATAAGGAGTCTCTTATGAAAAAGGCAATGGGCTTAGTGCTCGCTTTGACTGTCATGGCCGGTCTAATGTCGGGTTGTGCAGATAAGGCCGATTCAAAGCCAAATTTTATTTTTAAACCTGCTCCATCGACTGGTGCTGCGTTGCAGTTTAATGGCAAGGTGGTCACAGAAGCGGAGGTTTTTAAAGGTGCTTCTGCTGATATTTTCGAAGCAGAACAAAAGGTTTATGAAATAAAAATGAATAAGGTCCATGCTTATCTCATGGAAAAAATAATGGAAGTAGACCCGCGCAAAAAGGGTCTTAGTAATGATGAGTTCCTTGATAAATACATTGCGACATCAATAAAAATTTCAGAAAAAGATGTTGATAACTTAATTAAGGAACGTGCGATTCCTCAAGAACATATCAATGAACAGATGCGCGATCGAATAAAGAAATTTCTAGCAATGGAAAAGAAGCGTGAGGCCCTTGAGCAATGGTTAGCTGATCAAACTAAGAAAAGCCCAGTTGAAATATATATCGCAAAGCCAGCTTGGCCTGTTTTTGATATTGATATTCAAGGTGCTCCATTTACTGGTGGTGCCGATGCCAAAGTTACGGTGGTTGAATTTAGTGATTTTCAATGTCCTTTTTGCGCGAAGGGCGCCCAAGTCGTTTCAGAACTTAAGAAAAAATACGGCAATAAAATTAAAGTCGTTTTTAAAAACTTTCCACTCCCATTCCACAATCATGCCATGGGCGCCGCTGTGGCAAGTCTTTGTGCTAATGAGCAAGGATCAGAAAAGTTTTGGAAACTTCACGACAAAATGTTTGCTGACCAGGAAAAACTTCAAGTTGAAGACCTAAAGGCGAAAGCTAAAGAATTAGGTCTCGACGTTAAAAAGTTTGATGAATGCTTGGACAGCAATAAGTACGCTGCCCAGGTCAACAAAGACATGACCGATGGCCAAAATGTCGAAGTTAAGTCGACTCCGACCTTTTTCGTCAACGGTAAGATAATCAATGGAGCAAGAGAAATTGAGTATTTTAGCGAAGTTATTGATGAGGACCTGGCCAAAAAGTAATAAAAAAAGTCGACTATTCAAGGTGAATTCTAAAGGCCCTGGGCAATTCGTACCAGGGCCTTTTTTTTTATGGGCACGGCGCGACAATGTAAGATAGGACCTGGCTTACAAGCTAGGTGGTGGACCAGCTTAGGATGAGTTGGTCCCTTCATACAGGAAGTGGCATGGATATTTCCGACTATTCAAACCGAATGAGCCAGGCCCGCGAAGGCTACAATAAAAAATCAGAAGAACTTCGCCGAGGTTATGAAGATAATGTCCGCCATTTAGACAATACTCATAAAGCGAAAGAGCGAACCCAGCAGGATGTTTATCAAGAATCAGTTCGAAATATTGAGCAAGATGCCCAACGTTTGGCAGAAAAGCAAACAGTTCAAACCCAGGATGAAATCACTCGCTTACAAGAAGATTTCCGCAATAAAAATTTGGATATGAGGCAACGCTATGAATCTGAAGCTTCAGTAGACCGCCAGCGATTTGCTGAAAGATTGGGGAATTTAAAAGAAGATTATGACCGCCGCTCAAGAGAAAGTGATAAGGATTATGCTGATAAGATCGATGAAAAGGATTTCAAAGTTGCTCGGGATTTGCGGATCCAAAGGGATCGCTTCTCTCAAGAGAAGAAGGATGTTCAGGATAATTCTAATCATCAGTATCAAAATTACCGCGATGAAGTAGGTAAAGATCGACAGAAATTAATTCATGCAAAAGATAGTGAGCGCAGTCAGGCCATTTCTGAACTTAACATGGAACGATCAAAATTAATTTCAAAACAACAGGAAGTACTTGAAGCCCAAAGGCGATTAAGGGAAGATGCGGTAAAGGATTTGGCCCTTAACCAACAAGATCAATTGCAACAGGTTCAAAACCTCAATCAGGCCAATCAAAAGGATATTATTGATAATTATAATGGAATGATGGCCTCGATTCAGCGTCGAAACGATGTTGATCAAGATAGATTGGTGCGCGACTCGCGCGATAAGCTGCGTGAGCAAGACAAAATTAATCGTCGCGATCTCAATATGATGGCGCGAAAAATGAATGCCGTGGCCAATAATAATGGCAATGGTGATTCGGCCAGAATGGAATTGGAGCAGACTAAAAAAAGTTATGAAGACCGTTTGACTCGCGCTCGCCACTCTATGGAAGATTTGCGCGTTCTTACAGGTGATGACAAAAACCGTGTTTTGGATCTGACTTCTCAAAATCTAACGGATCAAGCTAATAAAAATCATCGCGATATGGAAATTAAAGATCAAGAAACGAGTCGATATTTTACTCAGATGATGTCCGGCCATCGCGAGGAGACGGAAGAATTACAAAATAAATATCAAGCAGAATTAAAGAATCAAGAGAATGTAAGTCGTGCGACTCTTACGGATGAGAGAGATAAGTCTAGACGTTCCCAAGATACGCAAAAAGAAGAATTTTCACGACGAATGAATTTAATGACTCAACGAAATATGGAAACCATCGAAAGCGTACAAAAGGATTTAGCGCGGGAAAAAACCCAATTTATTGAAAAAACCAAGAAAGATATCCACAACGAAAAAGAAGAGATGAAGGGTGATTTAAATTCCAAATTAATGAAGGTTGTAGGTAGCTATGAGAGGAAAGTAGGGAATCTGACGACAGAAAATGAAAAAATTAACCGCAGTTTTGAAGAGCGTTTGGCCAATCAAGCTAAAAAATCGGCTTCGGAAATAAACTTTCGATCTACGATGGAAGAACAGAGGCGCATGGAAGAACAACGGAATAGGCGGCGTAGCCAAGAAGGAAAGGATTTAGAGACTGCCAAAATGGTGAATAATATTAGATCTGACTTTGAAAAGAAATTAAATGAGATTCGTACGCAAAATGAATTGCATAACACTAAACTTACACAGCGTTATGAGGAAATGATTGACCGCATGAATAAAGAAAATTTCCAAGAAATGCACCGCAAGAGTACAGAGTCCAGAGAAAACTATGAACGTTTGGCCAAAACATCTGAAATGGAAAAGGACAATTTGCGCAATCAATACGAATTAAAAATGCAAAAAATGAAAGATGCTATTCAATATAAGACCGACTTAAAAAAAACAGGCATAAAATCTGACGGCGGGGACCAAGGATTGGCCTAATAAAAGACCAAACTGGCCCTTAAAAAATCCTCTCCATTCGTGCTAGAATAGAAGAATCAAGCAAAAATTTTGAGCTTAAAAGAAACTTCGGGTCTTGATGGAGATTTATCCTATGCGTAGAGCAAAAATAGTGGCCACCCTCGGCCCGGCCTCTAATGAAGTCGACCAAATAAAACAATTGATTGAATGTGGCATAAATACCGCTCGAGTTAACATGAGTCATGGCACCTATGAAGGCCATCGCCAGGTTATAAAAAATATTCGCGAGGCCAGTAAACAACTGGGAAGGGAAATCGCGATACTGATGGACCTCCAGGGCCCAAAAATTCGCGTCGACAAGCTTCCTGCCCCCATTGAGCTCAAAGATGGTTCAGAATGGGCCATAGGGCACTTTAGTGTGCGAGAAAAATATCCTCAGTATAAGGATAATTTTATTCCTACTGTTTATGAAAAACTTGTCAAAGATTGCAAGGCCAATGTTCGAATTCTTTTTGATGATGGCCTCATCGTTGCGCGAACCTTAAAGCAAGAAGGAGAAGTGTTCCTGATTAAAGTCGAAGTTGGTGGAATGCTAAAATCCAACAAAGGTATTAATTTACCAGACGTGGAAGTCTCAGCTCCGAGTTTTACCGAAAAAGACCGCGAAGATCTAATGTTTGGATTGCGCGAAGGCGTCGACTATGTCGCCCTTAGCTTCATTCGTAGAAAAGAGGATGTTTTACAAGTTAAACATTTATTACACAAACTTAAAAAGCATATTCCAATTGTGGCAAAAATAGAAAATCCTCTTGCGATTAAAAACATTGAAGAAATTGTCGATGCAACCGATGTCATTATGGTTGCAAGAGGGGACATGGGCGTTGAGATGGGAAATCACCTCGTGCCGAGTATTCAAAAACGTATTATTCACTTATGTAATAAAAAAGGTGTTCCCGTTATCACGGCAACCCAGATGTTAGAGAGTATGATTACCAACTCGACTCCCACGCGGGCCGAGGCTTCTGATGTGGCCAATGCCATATGGGATGGCACTGATGCGGTCATGCTATCGGGGGAAACAGCTTCAGGTAAGTATCCTTTTGAAGCCGTTCGCATGATGGACAAAATTGTCAAAGAAGCCGAAAAGGCGCCAAAAGAAAGACCACTGTTACGCCATATGGACCTGTCTTCAGTGACGTCGAGTGTAATGGTGGCAGCGTCTTTGATTGCAGAAAAAACTAATGCTAAGGCCATTGCCTGTGTCACTCAAAGTGGAAATTCGGCCCTGCGAATAACTCGTTTTAGACCGGCGGCACAAGTTCTAGGGGTGACAAATGAAGTTCCGATCGCTCGTCGTATGGCCCTCTACTGGGGTGTGAGTCCCTTTATTACTACAGGAATAGATGAGGCAGAAAAAGGTCTTGAAGACCGGGTTTTGAAATTAATTCACGAGAAATTAAAACTTACCAACGGAGATAAAGTTGTCATCACGCGTGGTGATGGTAAATTTTTTGCCAAGGGTTCTTCCAATACAGTTCGAGTCGAAATAATAAAGGATGCACCCAAATTCCTGCACGGGAGTGACGTTTTAGAGTCAGTAGATTTTGAACGGGGCCAAATAAATTTAGACACCCATCTCTGTGCTTCGTGCCAAGCGTGTGTGACAACTTGCCCTCACGATATTTTTGCAGTTTCTCAAGATGAAGGTCGACGAACTTTTATTCGCAAGGAAAATGCCGAACAATGTGCCATGGATATGGCCTGCGTTGAAGCTTGCCCCACAGGAGCAATTGAGATTTTTGGCAAAGATTCTTAAATGCCGACATTGCATAAATCTGTTTTGGGCCACCACGTTGATAATTTTTTATCTTCAGGTGATCATTCGCTCAAGGTGTTGCGTTGGGGGCTCTGTCTTGAAGATGTCCCATGCTCCATTGAAAATTTTAAGAATTGGATTGAGCAAGGTCGACATGGTTCCTTGCAATACTTAGCAGACCACCGAAAAGTTTTGCGCGAGAAAATTACAAATTACTTTCCTGATTTTCGTTCGGGGATTGTGTTCTTAATTGACTATCGCAATGCCGAGCAATTTCTTAAATCAGAAGAAGCAGACGTTAAAATAGCTCGGTATGTGATGGGCATTGGTGGATATGACTACCATAAAGTGATAGGCCAATTTTTCAATCAGCTTGCTAATCATCTCGCAAAACATATTCCCCATTTTAAGTGGGCCAATTCAATTGATATGCATCCCGTTCTAGAGCGGGACATGGCCTATCGTGCGGGTCTGGGGTGGTTTGGCAAGAATTCCATGCTGATTTCACCTCTCTATGGCAGTTATTTTCTAATAGCCGGCCTTTTAAGCAACATAGAAATTGATACTTCCACCACCAGTTGTGGCGAAGAGTATGCCGATATTTCCTCCAAAAAACAGGGACTCTTTCAATCCAATTTAGAATTTTTTGAGGCCGATCACTGCGGAACTTGCCGGGCCTGTGTTGATGCATGTCCAACTGCCGCCATTGATCCAAACACGCGTACCTTGAATGCCAATAAGTGCATTTCGACCTACACAATCGAATTATTTAAACCCGCCCCGTCTCCTCAAGGAATGGAAAATTCAGACGGATGGATATTTGGATGTGATATTTGTCAGGAGGTTTGTCCATGGAATCAAGCAACTTTTCGACGCCTAGAAAATAAGCACACGATAGGTGGAGCGAAAGGCGAATTTACAACTTTGCCATTAACTCCTTTGCAACAGCAGCTTAAAGACTTTTTCCTTAATCGTCCCTTGTCGCAAATTGTTCAAGAATTAAAAGGGATGAGCAATCGGGGTTTTGAAAAAAAATTTTTCGATACACCTTTAGCTCGCACCGGTCGAGTAGGGTTACTTAAAAATTTACAAGTTTATCTCAAGTAGTTTTCTTTTTTACACCAATGATAAATGGATGAGGCCGCCAATTCTGGGAGATGGTGGGGGAGATGCCCAGGTTTTTCTAAAGTGGTCAGGTGGCCATTTGAATTTAAGATGGCCATCAACTCTTCGCTGCCTTGTTGACCGACCACGACATCATCAGCGCCAGTAATAAAATGCAACCGGCTTCTCGGAATTCTGGTCCCCACAGAATTTTTTTGTTCTGCAATCCAAGGGAACATAACTTCAGGTGCCATACAAGGAGAAACAAGCTGGGCGCGCAATTCTAGAGTGCTCTTGAAAAAGGGTGACTCAAATAAATGCTTCCCTTTTTGATCGAGGGCCAAACCAAATCCAACGAGGATATTGGCCTCAACTTTAAGGCCTGAATGGCCGTGTTCTAATGCTAATAATGATAGAAGCGCCCCAAGTGAGTGGCCGCCGAAAATAACTTTGGTGAGCGACTGTTTCTTATCCTTGGGCAGTAAGGAATTTAATTGTTCTGTCGCCTGCCAAAATAAGAGAGGGGACTCACTGACAAAATCTTTAAAATGCAGAATATCTTTAAAGTCGCCTAAATAATGGCCAGGTAAATCAAAAACAATGGAGGCCATGCCTGCTTGGGCCAAACGATGAGACCAGTTTAGGATACTGCTTTTATGTGAAGTGTAGCCGTGGGTGAAAATCGCCAAAACTTCACTCTGCAACTGGGAGGGAACAAAGGCCAAGGCAGGAACATCGAGGTTCTTGGCTGCAATGCGCAATCGATGGAGAGAAAATTTCTCTTTGTATTTCTCATGATTGTTAATCGAATGGTTAGATTTATTGCTATCAGTCACGAGTTTGTCTCTTTATTTTCCCGCAGTTTTACTCAACTTTTAATTGACGAATGTCGGGGCATCAATTAATTTTCCAGCACATTTTAATCTTAGAATTACAAAATGCCCACTTAGCTCAGTCGGTAGAGCAAAGGACTGAAAATCCTTGTGTCCGTGGTTCGATTCCGCGAGTGGGCACCATAAACCTCCCCTTTGGGGAGGTTTTTTTTTGCCCAAATTTCCAGATTTGAATGCTTAATATTTCGGTTTTCGAGGCCAATTCGAGCAAATTACTTGTTTCCCCTTTGTGTCCAAATTTGTCTTAGATGAATTTCCATGTAAACAGGATGTTAGGAATAAAATACTGAGGTAAATTCCAAAGATAAATTGGAGCAATCTTATTATGGTTTTTTTTCAAAAATCATTAATATTTATTACTCAATTGCCATCGGATTGAGAGGATATTTTATATTTCTCTTGGTACCTTTGATGTAAATCGCAAGTTGGTGGTGCTCGATTCGCACACCTTGGCGAATTTCATAGTCGTGCCAGCGCGACAGAAAATCTTTTTTGCTTAAGTAACCGTATCCGCCAAGTAGTGAAGGATCCATGAGAAAAATGGTACTGCCATTGATGGCAATGACGACACTGTAGTGTCCATCTTCCCATTCTTTAGAGTAATCAACTGGATCAGTGGCGCGACCGCTTTCATGCCATGCTTGATAATTTACGATAATAGTCTGACCCTGCTCAAGATCGTTTTCCAAATCTTCCCACGTTTGCTTCGTTTTAATTGTGGCCTTCAATCCCATCTCTTTGGCAACTTTGGCCATGTTAAGGGGATCGGTTCCATTTTCAGAGGTTGTATTAAGAGGCGCGAATAGGGAGCTTTCATCACCATCGTAAACTTGCCAATAAGACAATACTGAAAGCATAGCTGCAGCACCGCAACTATAAGAAGTTGATTGCCTAACAAGGGGGACGGCTAGGGAATCGTCGGGAAGATTGGGACCCATATTTGTTGTCGCTTCGGCCTTATTTGACTGTTGGAATGAAGAGCAGCTTAAAATCACTGTCGAAAAAATTAATGTGCAAAAAAATTTGTTAATTTTCCCCATATAAAAACTCTATCCTTTTAAAATTGGCAGATTTTAACCATGGTCTATGATTACAACCCAGCACGGATCTTTGTCCAGTAGCATCGAACTTGTCAAAGTTGAATTAGCTTTTTAAGCTGTTTGTTTTCTATAAAGTAGTGAAAGAATAGAGGTTTAAAATGTACCTAAGTATATTTCTGTTAGCTTGTTCAAATATATTTATGACCTTTGCCTGGTATGGCCATTTGAAATCCTTTAAAGATTCCCCGTTGTGGATTGTAATTTTGGTGTCTTGGGGTATCGCTTTTTTTGAATACGTCCTGCAGGTCCCCGCCAATCGCATTGGCTTTGGCCATATGAGCCTACCCCAATTAAAAGTGACCCAGGAAGTTATTACCATGGTTGTTTTTACGGCTTTTTCTATTTTTTATATGCGTGTTCCGCTAACCAAGAATTTCCTTTATGCTTCCATTTGTTTAATTGCCGCGGTTTATTTTATTTTTAAGGATCAGGTTTCTAAAGTTTAATCGGCCTATGTTGTTAAGTCATTTACCGCCAGATCATTTAATTTTTACCTTAGAGAAGGAGTTAATCTCCATTTATGAAGCCATCGGGGCAAGGTATTCTCGAATTCAGTCTGAGGCGCGGTTGCCATGCGAGAAAGGCTGCGGAGAATGTTGCTTGAATCCAGGAGTTTCGGCGACTCCTTTAGAAATGCTTCCCTTGGCCTTAAATCTCCTACGACAAGGTGGAGGTGAAGAATGGCTTGTAAAAACGCGAGAAGAACTCAATAGCTTTCCCACCTGTTTTTTTTATAAACCAAATAGCTTAGATGGAAAAAAGGGCGCTTGCTCCATCTATTTAGAACGTCCAATCTTATGTCGAATTTTTGGTGCTTATTTACGACAAGGAAAGGAAGGGAAGCCGGAGTGGTCCATCTGTAAAAAAATAAAAACTGAAAATCCTGAGCAAGTCCAAAAACTAGAGAGAGAAACTTATAATATTCCAGATTGGTATGATTTTCCTCATGTTTGGAAGATGAAAATTTATGGTCTCGCCCCCCATCTGGCGCAAACAGAGCTTCCTATCAACCTCGCTCTGTGGGAAATATTTCAATGGATTTATCTCGCTTGTTGCGGCAGAAAATAGACGCTACAGTAGACTACTAATCTTTGGAGCAACTTATGGAATTAACTTTTTTTGGTGCGGGTAATACCGTTACTGGTAGTAAGACCCTATGTCATTACAAGCACCAGAAATTTTTAGTTGATGCAGGGTTATTTCAGGGGCCAAAAAGTAAAAGAGAATTGAATTGGCAATTAGGATTCAAAGCTGATGAAGTTGATTTTGTAATTCTCACCCATGCGCATATCGATCATTCAGGCATATTGCCGAAATTATATCGCGAAGGATTTCGCGGCCCTATTTATTGTACCAGAGGAACGGCACAATTATTGCGCATTTTACTGATCGATGCAGCGTACCTTCAAGAGGAGGACGCAGAATATGCCAATAAAAGTGGTTACTCTAACCACAGTCCTGCTTTGCCACTCTATACAATTGAGGATGCTGAGCAAGTTCTTAAGCAAATTAAAATATTAAAGAGAGATGATTGGCACCAACTCTATCCTGATTTGGGTGTTCGTTTTTTAAGAGCAGGGCATATTATTGGCAGCTCCATTGTTCAAATAAGTTTTGTCGCAAAGGAAGGCGTGGAAATAATTACTTTCTCTGGCGATTTAGGAAATGGCCGATCGGAAATCTTATTGCCTCCCGTAACGATTCATGAAACTGATTATTTGGTGTTAGAAGCCACCTATGGCAATAAATTACAGCCGCGAGTTTCGGTAGAAAGGGAAATGCAAATATATTTGAATCGGGTTTTAAACCGCGGCGGAGTCATGATTATTCCTGCTTTTAGCGTGGGACGAACTCAAGAGTTGCTTTATCATTTGCATAATTTGATAAAACAAAAATTAATTCCTGAAGTTCCTATTTATGTTGATAGCCCAATGTCCGCTCAAGCCAATAGGATATTCATAGAAAATAGTGATGAGCATCAGCTTAAAATTGAGAATGATAAATTAGTGTCACCAATATGCCCTCATTGCTATTTTGAGACTAAGGACCGCGAAGAAAGTCAGAAACTAAATAGTAAAAGTGGCCCCATGATTATTATTACGGCTTCAGGTATGGTCACTGGAGGAAGAGTTTTGCACCACCTGAAAAACCGTTTGCCTGTAAAATCAAATGGCGTCATGTTTGTTGGTTTTCAGGCCGAGGAAACCAAAGGCAGATTATTGCTTGAGGGGATCAATACAATACGTATTCATCATGAAGAAATTCCCGTTAATGCTGAAGTTTTCCATGTCCATGGTATGAGCGCTCATGCAGACTATTTGGATATGCTTGATTGGTTAAAACATTTAAAGCGTCCACCAAAGTTGATTATTTTAAATCATGGCGAAGCGCCAGGGCTTCATAATTTGAAGCGAGTGATCGAGTCGTCCTTTAATTTCAAAGTGACGATTGCGAAGGTTAAAGAAAGTTTTAAATTGAATGGAGGTTTTGATTAAACTATTTAGTTTAATACCATTTCCGTTTCTGGGTTGTGAATAAGTTGTCTGCCACGCTCGACCAAATAGTGATGAAGACGCTCACCATCTTCTTGTCTTTGGCAGGTTTTGTCCCCGACGCGCAAGAATGATTCGGCCATATCGGGGGAAAAGTTCCAATGATCGAGCCAATTTTTTAAAATCATTTCACCCTTTTGACCTATTTGATAAATCTGCTTAGCGCGATCCCATACAAGACTTTTGAGTGTTTGAATGAGGTGCACAGGATGTCCATTCATATCTGCAATAATATAATCGAAGCGATTTTTAATTTCGGGGTTATTTTTATCTAGAAAATCATTCATTCCTTCTGCCTTTATGGCATCACTCATGAGATCGTAAAAAGCAATTTGTCCGTAATAGAAATCTTTATTTTCATAAAATTTAAAAGCATGGTGGATGTCGTGTAAGCAAAAATCCAGGGGATCAATTTTCCCAAGGATGTGGGGCCTTTTCCAGAATTCTTCTTGCCATAGAACTGAAATGTAGCGTCCACCGCGCTTTTGTAGGTCCAGCATCTGCAAGGGGGTTGGAATGCGGTCAATGGCGACAAGAGGAAGGGATTGTTCTCTCCACCAACGAAATACTTGTTGGCACCAAGAAGATATAAATCGCATTTGATAATTTTCAATTATAAAGCTGTCTTCAGTTCCATTGGTCTGTGCATACTGCGGATAATCGGGAACATATTTATCAAAGCGACCGGTAATGGCCTTTTGACCAAATTGATGAAACATACTTGTCACGATAAATTGAGCGGTCCATAGACGATCATCTTTATGACTAGAAAAATCTTCATGAGCTTTGGCCAGGAGATGGGCAAAGTCCAGGTGAAAATTTATTTTGGAGCGCGCCATAATTTGTTACCAAACAAAGGGGGAAGAAAGCCTTGCAACTTAATATGTTTTGGTCACCTTTTGCAAGTGGGGAGGGCGATCAGGATTAAATCCTTTCGCGCGCGATAGTTCTTCTACTAATAAATAGAAGGAAGCCATGCCGCAAATGGGGTCGAGAATTTCCTCATGGGCAACTGGAAAATCAAAATCACGAGTTGGTACATTCTTAGGGGCAACTAAAAGAACTTTTGCCTTTCGCTGCCTTAATTTTTTTGCACAATCAATCAAGTGGGAAAGGGTTGGGCCACGGTTGGCAAATATTAAAACAGGATACCCCTTTTCAATGATCGCTTGTGGCCCATGTTGCACCTCTGCTGAGGAAAATGCCTCGGCCTGAATGCCACAAGTCTCTTTAAGTTTGAGAGCAGCTTCAAAGGCCATCGGTAGACTAATTCCGCGACCAATAACTAAAAGTTTTTCTGTCTTAAGAAGGGAGGGGATGGCCTTTTGCCAGGCCACTTTTTGTGCTAACTCTATATCATTGGGGAGTTTTTGTAGAGCGCGTGAGATTTTTTTATCCTTGGCCCATAAAGAAATTAAAAACGCCGAGGCACTACAAGATGCCATAAAGCTCTTTGTCGCCGCCACTGATAATTCAGGACCTGCCAGAAGGGGTAGAAAACCTTCCACTTGCCTGGCCAAGGGGGAAGTTTCGTCATTTACGATGGCAAGCGTACTCTGAGCATTTTTTTGAAAATGCTTCATGGGCAAAATGACGTCAGGGCTTTTTCCACTTTGGGAAATGGCCACAGCAAGACTTTGTTGGGCCATGATCTTTTTTTTATAGAGGGTTAATAAAGAAGGTGTAAAAGATGTCGAGAGTTTTCCTAGTTTGAGCGCGGTTACATAGTTTAAGTACTGAGCAGCGTGGTCCGAACTCCCTCGCGCCACAGTGAGGAGAGAATAAAATTTTGCTTCACTTAACGAGCGAGGCCATTGCGCAAAAATGGTGGGATACTGTTCCAATTGGCGCTGAACGACCGCAGGCGTTTCTTTAATTTCCATCCTCATTAAGCTGTTCTTGTTCACCATCTTTTCCCTTGAATGAAAACTTCTTTTATGTGGTATTTAGAATTTAGGATGAGAATATCAGCATCGGCACCTTGTTTTAAAACACCTTTATTTTTCAGGCCTAATAGTTCTGCTGGAAATTGAGAAAAATGTTGAATGGCCTGCTCAAATTTTATTCCAAGGGAAATAACATTGCGCAAAGCCTGGTCCATAGTGAGGGCGCTCCCGGCCAAGGTGCCATCTGGTAATCGCACCCCGTTTTGGCATTTACTGACAGTGTGACTGCCAAGTTTAAATTCTCCATCAGGCATTCCAGTTGCAGAGGTTGCATCGGTGACAAAATAAAGTTTTGGAATGGATCTGAGTGCCAGTTTGATAGCACCAGGGTGGACGTGCAACAAATCAGGGATTAGTTCACTATAATGCGATAGCGCCAACGCGGCACCTGGCAATCCTGGGGCGCGGTGGTGAAAGGAGGACATGGCATTGAAAAGATGGGTGCAACTTTGAGCTCCGTGCTTAAAGGCCTGCTCGCTCTGTTCATAACTTGCCAGGCTATGTCCTAGTTGTACTACCATTTTCATTTTTTTTAATTGTCCAATTATTTTAAGATCGGGCAATTTTTCGGGTGCGAGAGTGATCACTTTTATGGGACAAATTTGATGAAGTTTTTTTATTTGTTCCAAATTAAAGGCCTGAACAAAATCAGGCTGGGCCCCGAGTTTTTCGTTGTTAATGTAGGGCCCCTCAAGATGAATACCTAAACAATTTGAAGGTTTATTATCGCGTATGGATTGGAAAACCTGCACTAGCTCTTGATAGGGGGCGGTGACTGTCGTGGCAAGAAATCCCGTTGTTCCATGGGAAGCATGTAAACGCGCCATGGTTTCAAGCGCCAGACCACCTTCCATAATATCTCGACCACCGCCACCGTGAACATGCAAGTCGATCATGCCTGGAATAATAAGAGGACCAGGTGATTGGGGTTTTCTCTTGGAGGGAATTATACTTATTATTTTTTTTGAAAATGTAATTTTCCCGTTAATAAATCCCTTGGGAGTTAGAATCCTACCTTCAAGGATATTTGCGTTGTTCATTTTTTCATCCTCTGCGGTATTTCTAGAATTACAAATTTATGCACTAAGAAAAGTGCGCCTAGGGTAGAGCTGTATTTTGGTTGAAGTACCCGTTTTTGTATTTTCACTGATAGAAATGGAAGTAGGGTTTTTCCCACACTTCCTGTTATGGCCAAAGGTAGTTGGCCCTTTGGATCCAACGCCAAAACCATCTTTTCTATATCGCGGGCTGCTTTTTTTAAGAGGTTTCTGGCCAAGGGATCGCGGCCCTTGTTTTGAAATACTAATGGGGCCAAATTCCCATATTCATATTGACCGGCCTTGATAAGCCAAGTGAAAAATTTGTCTTGTGTTCCACCACAATGGCGCAAAATTGATTTGGTTAGGGGCGATGGCCTTTGTCGACCATCAAGCGCATGTTGTGTCAGGTTGGCCGCTTCTAAACCGAGCCAGCTACCGCTGCCTTCATCGCCTGATGGAAATCCCCAGCCGGCCACTGTTTTTATTTTTCCACCAGGAAAAAGGCCAACGCCTACGGTGCCAGTGCCAATGGCAATAATAATTCCTGGCCGACCTTGATGGGCACCGAGCAAGGCTGTCACGCCATCGGTCTCGACTTTTAATTTTGCGAATGGTGGTGCACTCGCAATAAATTCCCTTTTCCAAGGGTGGTAATTGGCCCCGGAGATGCCAATGCCTACCACACAATCTTTGTATAAAATGTGGGGAGAAACTTTTTGAAACGCTTTGTGAAGAGTTTTCTTTATTTGTAGCCAAGCTCGCGGTATGCCATGGGCCAAGGCAGAATCAGGGCCATTTTCTTGTGCCAAAATATTTCCAGATTGATCGACGATTATAACGCGGGTGCCACTCCCACCTCCGTCAATCCCGACAAAAAAACGTGGCCGCTCAAGGGGTTTTTTGGGCATAGGAAACCTAATTAATGGGCGCAGTATTGCGCACAACTTTCTTTATCATTTTAAAACCATTTAGCTTGGAATGGAAATTGTCTATGCGACTTTGTTTTGATTCTAGGGATGCTCTATCTTCCTCTGCTGTCATTTCGCGACCAAATCGCAGGGATAAATACTCATCCATTAACTGATGAAAATCTTCGGGGTTTGTGAAATCTTCTTTTGCTAACTGCAGCCATTGATTTGGAGTGCGCCAAAGTTCGAGAGGATAGTTACCAAACCAATTTTCAAGTGATTTTTGCCAAATTAGGGAAAGCCGATTTGGTTTAGGTCGCTGTGTTTTCATTGCCCACCACATAGTAACTACTAAAAGAATTGTCATAAAACTAAGAATTCGCCAAATAATTTTTGAGCTGGGTCCTTCAAATCGCCAAATTTTTCGTTGCTCGTCGCGATCAAAGTTGAGGACCCATAAATTTGTGCGCAAATAAGTTTCTTGCAGAACGCGAATCCAGCGAAATTGAAAAACTCTATTTTTCCTTAGAAATTGTTCTAGATTTGTAATTCCAGACTCCGTGTATTGACGCCAATCTCTGCCGTTCATTTGTAGCCGACCTGGAGCGACGTATAGAGTAGGATCGAATCGGGTCCATTGTTTTTTGTCTTTACTCCAAAATTCGACCCAAGCATGAGCATCTGAATTGCGAATAATTGTTGAGGCCTCTTCACCTTGCTGAAAAAGCATAAACCCCACAACAACACGGGCCGGAATCCCGGCCATTCGAAGCAGAGTGGTTGAGAGAGCGGAAAAATGTTCGCAATACCCTTGTTTTCCTTCAAAAGAAAATTGCTCCAATGTTTGATAAGGTCCTGGGGATAGAGTGTAAGAAAAATTTGTGTTTAAGATCTTTTTTAAAGCTTCAGTAGGATCGAAGGAATTTTTAATTTCTAAAGACCAGTCTTGAAAGCGGGTAGAGTTAATCACTGGAATTTCGAGATCTTCTTTTGTCGGAAGGTCATTTTGAATATGAGAATTTTGCCACTGGGCCCGATAAACAGGATTCCGGCCTTGAAAATAAATTCCAAAATAGGTGCCGTCTTGGTTGGCGGATATTGTCATGGGGCCAATAGGAAAGAGTTGGCTTGTGCCTTCTAAATTAATAAGTTGCCCTTCTCCCAATTGTTGAAAAACCACTTGATAAAATTGATGGTCAGCTATTTTATTCCCTTTTTCTTGGGCACTATTTAAATTTTTTCTTCGTGAATGAAAAATTTTTGTCCATACCAGTCCATCCGTACTTTTCCTTAAAGTTGCGTAACGCCAATATTGCAATGTTGGTGGAAATAGGGTGGCCATGGCCTGTGAAGTATTGGTTAATCCTTTCTCATTAGATGCATTCCAAAGTACATTGGCAAACGGCGAGTCGTCGAGCGCCATTCTGGCCACATCTCCAGGTCTGATAATGGCCGAGATGCCGCTTTTTGCTTCCGGCCAATAAAGCTGCCCAAAAAAATGCATGCGTGGAAATAAAATAAAAAACACAGCACTTAATGGAAGACCTGCGACAGTCACCAAGACAGTTTGCTTTAAAACAGGTTTAATTAATTCCCGGCCGAAGGGAATTGATGGGTGGTGCGAAAGTCCCATCATAAGACCAAAAAAAATAGTAACAAGGATTCCTACTGGAATCCAAAAGAGCTGGTCCATAAAGAGCATGGACGAGGCCCATAAGAGAGTAAATATTAGGATTTGAATGCGCCTGTCGCGCGAATCATTAAGTTCCATATTTTTTAGAATTGGAAGAAAAATAAAAAAGCTCATGACATCTTCAAGACTCGGTCGGCCTTTTAGTTGCAGGAAGACCATGACAATACAAAAAATAAGTAAGCAGGCGCGAACAATTTGTTTGAGCCAATTTCTTACCCAAAAGTTAGGGCGAGGGTAGGCGATAAACCAATATATAATTGAGACTGGCCAGAGGAAATTTGGCAATTTGAAGGCAAGAGAGGCCATAATGACTGCCCATATGCCCATAAAAAGAAATTCCCAAGAATACTTTAATTGGCCCACTCTCATCATTGTATCTCACCTGGTATCTCACCTGGTATCTCACCTGGTGTTACACCAACTATGCTGTCAGTACAGTAAAGAGCTAAAAAAGATTTTATTTTTTGTTGTCCAGATATTTTACTCCCGGTGGAAATATTTATTCCGCCATAGAGATTTGGCCTGGTGGTGAGCATATGTAGCGCCATCCTGGCCCGTTCTATTGGATTTTTGAGGGGAATATTTTCAAGCAAAATAAAATCTTTGGAAGACTCTTCGGAAATCGTTTGTACACCGATAATCCCTAAGCCTTGTGCAGTTTTATTCCAATGAATCCTCTTTGAAACATCAAGTTGTTCAAGTTGAATTGGTCCATCTGGTAATGACTTGTCTGCATAGGGAAGAAATTGTGCTGTCAACAACTGCTTATCTTTTTCAAGGCCAGTTGTTGGTACAGTTACGCCATAATCCCTTGCGGCTGGGTAAATCTCTATTTAGATGGTTGAAATAGTTCGCGTCATCCAACTTTTAAAAAGACCAAAGGGTGCGGTGGAAGAAATTCGGATGAACTTGGAACGATAGCATCCTGGTGGGATGGAAACATCACGAAGTGGCCCTTTGGAGAGTGGGAGTGTTTTAATTTTTACATTGCTTTCGATTAATAAATCAAAAGACCAGTATTCATTTAAATATTGAGGGCGAAGTGAGGGAGCCTCATTTTCACTCCAACCATTCTCCGCCAGCGGTAAAATATCTGAAAAATTTTTAAGGCTGCGTTGAGTGGCAATGGCACAACCCAACAAAAAACAAAACCAGTTAAACATAAAAAATATGCCCAAAGGATTGGCATAACTTAGAGTGAGAATAATACCAAGAAAGGAACCGCCTAAGTGATAGAGGCCGATTCTGGTGGGGATAATATAAATATTCCCTTGCTTAGGGTATTGCAACCTTTCCCAAAATTTCTTTAGCCATTGCTTGTCCAAATTGAACCCCTTTGCTTCCACCTAAACGATGTCCTGCCACATGGGGGAATGCCATGGCGATATGTTGAGGAAGCACTTCATTTTTTAAATTAAGAAAGGCCAGGGCCTTGGCCACTAAAATGAGATCGCGACCAGTGCGTGTGGATAATGGGAATGAGCGTGCCGGCCAAGTTCGAGAAGTTTCTAATAACTTCATGGCATAATTAACTAGGTCGTTATGAATAAATATGGGAGTGATTTTTGTTCGGGCTTCAAGCAGCAATTGCTTGTTAAATAGTTGGGGGAGATCATTTATTTTTTTTCGCACATCCGACTCCAGAATCATTATTTTTTCAATTTCTCGATCTGGAATCGGCAAATTAATCGATAAGCAAAAACGATCAAGCTGGGAGTCTGGTAAGGGATTATTGGCAATGCCATCACTTGGGTTTTGGGTAGCCAGTACAATAAATGGTTTCGGGAGTTCAATCTCCTTACCATTAACGCTAATTTGTTTCTCTTCCATCGCCTGCAGCAAGCCGCCTTGTGTTTTAGAAGGTGCACGATTTAATTCATCAACAAGCACCATCTCCGCAAAGATTGGGCCAGGACGAAATTGAAATTCTTGCAGGCCAGGGTGCCAAATGGTAGGTCCTATCAAATCTGAAGGAAGCATATCATTGGTGCATTGAATGCGGTTTAAATGAAGACCTAGCAGCCGTGCCAGGATTAAGGCCAAGGTGGTTTTACCTACGCCTGGAATATCTTCAATTAAAATATGTCCACCGGTTAAAACTCCGGCCAGTGTAAGTTGGGCAATATCACTCCTACCAGGCAGGGATTTTTCAGCGCTGGAAGTGAATTGTTTTATAATTTCATTTAAATTGGTCATAATTAGTTTCCATTTTCTAGATAGCCTCCATCATTATAGGTTGAATTTCAGAATGAAACTAGTGTTGTCAGATTAATTAATGAGGTAATCGTTGTAGGAAAACTAAAACTTCAGCATGCTTGGTGAAGGTGAACATGTCGAACATTTGGGCCTGTTTAATTTTGTAATAGGGAAGTAGTTGATATAAATTCTCTTGCAATGTCTCAGGATTGCAACTGGAATAAATTATAGTCGTTGGCCTGTGTTTTTTAATTTTGTCTAGAAGTTCCTGGCCCAATCCTGCTCTTGGTGGATTGACGAGCAATAAGTCTATTTTTTTCAGTATCTGTTGAAGTTGATCAGATTCCAATAATTGGGCATTGCTTTGAATAAATTCCACTTGGTGGTTTTTGGGAATTAAGTGATGGTTGGCCTCTTTGGCCAACGTCGCCAGATGAATTGATTCAGCCGATATTTCTATCCCATAAACAGACGGGATAAATTTAGCTAAATGAAAGGCAAACCCGCCATTGCCGCAAAACAGGTCAAGGGCACTTTTGGGAGGTCCTTGTTCGTTTGCATTTTGCGCCCAATTTGCAGCTGTTTGATAGAGTGATTGTTTTATCAATGGATTTACTTGGATAAAACTTTTAGCGCCATAAAAAAGTGTAAAATCATTCACAGTTTCTCGAACAGTTTTTTCTTCAGTAAAAAAATATTCTTGGTCCCCTTCTCTCATTGCTGCATGAATGGGTTGTATCGTGGCCGAAACACTACGCACTTGTGGGTTTCGCTCGCGCAGGTCCTTAACTAGCTTAGGCAAGCGATCGATCGATTCACGGCTTCGTAGCGTAATGCGTATAAGGATTTCTTTGGTATTGTGGCCTTGAATCAGTGTTACAAATTTCAACTCGCCAGATTTTTTTTGAATATCATAACCCGCAATTTTATATTGCTCGGTTAATGTTTTAAGAGTTTGTGAAACTAATTTGAGGTCACTATGGTGTTGGGGGCATTCAAGAAGGTCAAAGGTAACTTCGCCTTCCTTATTAGCAAATCCCCAATTTGATTGAAGGTGAGTGGTTTTTTGGTTAATGGCCCATTTGGACTTTTGTCTCACGCCAAGGGGCTTCGTCGCACCCACAGGGGGCTGCCAAACTTCACTTGGGATAACATCTTTCAATATTTTTGAAACATCTTGGGCCTTGTTTTGCAAACTTTCGTCATAGGATAAATTCAGGAGACTGCAAGATTGGCAGCGTCCTTGATTAAAATGTTCGCATTGCGAAAAGGATTGGGAGGTATCCAACGTCATGAAAATCCTCAGGCCTTAGAGGAACCCTATTTTTTTGCTGATTATTTTAGGGTAAAGGGCTCCTTATGAGAATACTCTTAGTTCAGCCACCGGTCGAGGATTTCTATGATACCGATGTTAGGCTTTGGCCTATTGGGCCGTCCTTTTTAAAAGCTGCTTTGGTGAAGCATCATCCTGACGTGGAAGTTTTTATTCGGGATTATCATAAA
>Ga0172372_10000831_pt1 | contig 47559 bp, 42 predicted proteins | sample LakKiv5m_2_FD_114544 | JGI IMG/M metagenome (GOLD analysis project Ga0172372, IMG submission 114544) | Freshwater microbial communities from Kabuno Bay, South-Kivu, Congo - kab_092012_9.5m | ecosystem: Environmental > Aquatic > Freshwater > Lake | place: Democratic Republic of the Congo...
ACCTCCGCCTCCACCTCCGCCTCCACCGCCACCTCCACCGCCGCCGTCGCCATCTCCGCCTGAGCCTGAGCCTGAGCCTGAGCCGGACGCCGCAACGCAGGACCCCGTCCCCGATGCAGCGGGGACGGGCCGTGGATCGGTGCGGCCGGAGACGGCGGTGCCGCGCGAACAGGGCGCAGCACCGAGCGAAGCGGGCCGCACGGCGGCCGCCTTGCCGGCCGAGGAGGCCGCCGTGGTCGGCGGGACTGCGCGTCCTGACGAGTCTCGGCGGGCCTTTCGTGCGCCCGGCGCGGCCGGTCCGGTGGTCCGTTGGGTTGCGCGTGCGGCCGGTGTGGTGGTCGGCGGGCTGGTGCTCGCGTGGCTCATCCGCTGGGCGCTCGAGGGACCGCCGGACCTCACGTGGGCGGAGTCGCCGCGACCCGTGCCGCAGGGGCTGGCAACGCCACCTGCGCGCGAACCCGCGCGCGCCCCGGCGGTCAGGCCGGAAACGAATGAGGCCGCACCAGCCGTCGGTACGACGAGGGACGACCGGCCGGTCGCGCTGGCTCGCGACACGCTGGGCAAGGTTGCGGCGGACACGGCCGAACCTTCGTCGCGCCCGCCGGCGGCACCCTCGAAGCGCCCCCCCTCGGAGGCTGCCGGCGCGCAGACGCAGGACCCGCCCGCGATCGCCGCGGACGCAGGGCGGGCAGGCGCCACGCCGCCGGTCGAGCGGCCGCGTGGCCCGGACGGTGCGGCCGTCGGCGGCGCAACGGACGCCCCACGGCCCGCCCGTGCGCCCGCTGCGGACACGCCCACGGGCGTCGATGGTGCGCGTCGTGAGGCCACGCCGGCGGCCCGTGGGGGCTCCACCTCAGGTCCACAGCCCTCGGATGGCACCCGCGTGGACGCGCCGCCCGTCGCGCGCCCCGCGACTGCCGGCGCGCCAAGGACGGCAGCGGCTGGTGACACCGCGGATTCCCGCAGGGGGGCGGCCTCCGCGAGCGCAGCGCCCACGGCCCAGCCGACACCCCTGTCGGCAGCGCCACTGCCTCCCTTGCGGCTGGACGAGTTGCCCGCGTCGGTTCGGCGCGCCATCCCCACGCTCCGGATCGACGGCGACGTCCAGTCCCCGTCCGCCGCCAGCCGGCTGCTCGTCGTCAACGGGCAGGTCCTGCGGGAGAAGGACACGTTCGTCCCGGGGCTGCGTCTGGAGACCATCGGCCCCGACAGTGCGATCTTCAGCTGGCGTGGACAGCGCTTCCAGATCCCGTACCCGGGCCGATGACAGGCTTGACCGGGCACAGTTCACCTCCAGGCGCGGCGCTGACCGGGCCTGCCGCCCTTGCGCCGGGGGCCCGCGCGCGTTGCGGTCTGCCCCTTGCCCCGAGCAGGCGTTCCCCCCTCGTCGGATCCTGGGATGAGTGATCTCTTCGACCCACCCCCCGTCACGCCGGCCCCGTCGGAAGACGCCGTGGCTCTTGGCGACTATGCAGAGCGCGCCTACCTGGAATACGCGCTGTCCGTCGTCAAGGGCCGCGCGCTGCCGGACGTGTGCGACGGCCAGAAGCCCGTGCAGCGACGCATCCTCTACGCCATGCAGCGCATGGGGCTGGCCTACACCGGCGCCAACGGCGCGCGGCCGGTCAAGAGCGCCCGGGTGGTCGGTGACGTGCTGGGCCGCTTCCATCCGCACGGAGACCAGGCAGCCTACGACGCGCTGGTGCGCATGGCGCAGGATTTCGCCCAGCGCTACCCGCTGATCGACGGCCAGGGCAACTTCGGCAGCCGAGATGGCGACGGCGCGGCGGCCATGCGCTACACCGAAGCCCGCCTGGCGCCGATCGCGCGGCTGCTGCTGGACGAGATCGACGAGGGCACGGTCGATTTCCAGCCCAATTATGACGGCTCGACACAGGAGCCGCGTCTGCTGCCTGCGCGGCTGCCGTTCGTGCTGCTCAACGGCGCCAGCGGCATTGCCGTCGGTCTGGCCACCGAGGTCCCGAGCCACAACCTGCGCGAGGTCGCAGCCGCCGCCGTGGCGCTGATCCGGGACGAGGCGCTGACGGACGAGGCGCTGTTCGAGGCCTTGCCGGCGCCCGACTTCCCCGGCGGTGGACAGATCATCAGCCCGGCGGCCGAGATCCGCGCCGCCTATGCCGGCGGGCGTGGCAGCCTGAAGGTACGGGCACGCTGGAAGATCGAGGACCTGGCCCGTGGGCAGTGGCAGCTCGTCGTCACCGAACTGCCGCCGGGCACCAGCGCGCAGCGCGTGCTCGAGGAGATCGAGGAACTCACCAACCCCAAGGTCAAGGCGGGGCGCAAAGCGCTGACGCCGGAACAGTTGCAGGGCAAGGCCACGCTGCTGGGCGTGCTCGACGCGGTGCGCGACGAATCGGGCAAGGACGCCGCGGTGCGCCTGGTCTTCGAGCCCCGCAGCCGGGCGGTCGAACAGCAGGCACTCGTCACCACGCTGCTGGCCCACACCAGCCTTGAAACCACCGCGCCGCTCAACCTGACGATGGTGGGGCTGGACGGGCGACCGGTGCAGAAAGGCCTGCGGCAGATCCTGCTGGAGTGGACCCGGTTCCGCCTCGACACCGTGCGGCGGCGCACCGGACACCGGCTGCAGCGCGTCAGCGAGCGCATCCACGTGCTCGAGGGCCGGCAGCTCGTGCTGCTGAACCTGGACGAGGTCATCCAGATCATCCGCAACGCCGACGACCCCAAGGCCGCGCTGATCGACCGCTTCCGTCTCAGCGACCGGCAGGCCGAGGACATCCTCGAGATCCGTTTGCGCCAGCTTGCCCGGCTCGAGGCCCTGCGCATCGAGCAGGAGTTGAAGGACCTGCGTGAGCAGGCCGCCGGCTTGCAGACGCTGCTGTCCAACCCGTCGGCGCTGAAGCGCGCGGTGGTGCGCGAGATCGAAGCCGACGCCAGGACCTTCGGCGACGACCGGCGCACGCTGGTGCAGGAAGAACGCCGTGCCGTGGTCGAGGTCCGGGTGGTCGACGAACCCGTGACCGTGGTCGTGAGCGCGCGCGGCTGGGTGCGCGGGCTGAAGGGCCACGATGTGGACCCGGCAGGCCTGCCCTTCAAGCCTGGCGACAGCCTGCTGGCCACCTTTGCCTGCCGCAGCGTCGACACGCTGGCCATGCTGGCCGACAACGGCCGGGCCTACAGCGTGGCCGTCGCCTCGCTCCCAGGGGGGAGGGGGGACGGCGCGCCGATCACCTCGATGATCGAGCTCGAGCCCGGCTCGCAGCCGGCGCATTACCACGCCGGTTCAGGCGACACGGTGCTGCTGCTGTCCAACAGCGGCGGTTACGGACTGCTGGCACGCGCGGGTGACCTGCACTCGCGCCACAAGGCGGGCAAGGCCTTCCTGACGCTGGAGCCCGGCGAGCGGCTGCTGCCGCCGGCCATCGTCGAGGCGGCGCACCGGCAGGTGGCCTGCCTGAGCGAGGACCACCGGCTGCTGGTGTTCACGCTGGAGGAGCTGAAGTTGCAGCCCGGCGGCGGACGCGGCCTGACGCTGATGGACGTCGATGCGGGCAGTCCGTTGGTGTCGACCGTCACGTTCACCGAGGTGCTGCGGATCACGGGGCAGGGCCGCAGCGGTCGCGTGAAGGAAGAGGACGTGCGCCCGGCAGGCCTGGTGCCCTACCGTGGGCGCCGCGCCCGCAAGGGCCGTCGGATCGAGGGGTTCCCCAAGCCCCAACGTCTGCTGCCGGGCTGACACCCCTGGAGGATGGAGAGATGATCATTGTCTACGGACTGGCCCAGTGCGACACCGTGCGCCGCGCGCGGGCATGGCTGGACGCGCACGGCCTCGTGCACGCCTTGCATGATTTCAAGCGCGAAGGGGTGCCCGACCAGCTGGCGACCTGGATCGACACGCTCGGTCATGAGACGCTCGTCAACCGGCGCGGCACCACCTGGCGCAAGCTCGGCGAGGCCGAGCGGGAGGCCGTCGTCGATGCCTTCACCGCGCTCACGGCGCTGCGCGCGCACCCGTCGGCGATCAAGCGACCGGTCGTGCAGTGGGCCGACGGGTCGGTGACCGTGGGCTTCGACCCCGAGGACTGGACGACACGGCTGCCGGATCGGATGAGCGCCGGCGACGCATCCGGCAGCCGCTGACGCCGCGGCTCGAGCGCCTTGAGCGGCTCCCGCGGCTCCAGCGGCTCCAGCGGCTGCGGTCGGCCGACCTCGCCGGCCGCTCACCCGCGTCGGTCGAGCCGCACCGGCAGGTGCCGGAACCCGCGGAAGCGCACGCGCGGGTCCCGCTCCGGCGTCCCATGCAGCGTCAGCCCCGGATGGCGCGCGATCAGTTGCCCGATGGCGATGCGTGCCTCCAGCCTTGCGACGTTCAGGCCCGCGCAGGCGTGTGCCCCGTGACCGAAGGCCAGTTGCGGGTTCGGACGACGGCCGACGTCGAGGCGGTCGGGATCCTCGAAGACCTCCGGGTCGCGGTTGGCCGCACCGACGGCCAGTGTCACGAAGCGGCCCGCCTCGATGGTCTGCCCGCCCGGCAGCAGGATCGGCGCGGTCGCCAGGCGGTTGTTGAGTTGGAGCGGGCTCTCGAAGCGCAGCAACTCCTCCACCGCGGAAGGCAGCAGGCTCGGGTCGGCGGCCAACCGTGCGAGTTCGGCCCGGTGGGTCAGCAGCGCGTGCAGGCCGTTGCCGATCAGGTTCGTCGTCGTCTCGTGGCCGGCATTGAGCAGGAAGATGCAGTTGTGCAGCAACTCGGTCTCCGACAGGCGCTCGCCGTCGACCTCGCCCTGGATCAGACGGGTCAGCACGTCCACGTCCGGATCCCCGGGGGCGCGACGTCGGCGTTCCACCAAGTCGCGCAGATAGGCGAGGAAATCGCTCACCGCGGCGTGCCCGGCGGCCAAGGCGGCGGCGGGCGGCTGCGGCTCCAGCGCACCGAGGATGTCGAGCGACCACTGCCGCAAGGGCTCGCGCTCGTCCTGCGGCACTGCCAACAGGTTGCCGATGACCTCGATGGGGATGCGGGCCGCGAAATCGTCGATCAGGTCAGGGGCGTCGAGCCGCTCCAGGCGATCGATGAGCGCGTCGACGAGGACCGCCAGGCCGGGCGCCATCCGCGCGATCGCGCGCTGGTTCAGCGCGCCCAGCAGCAGGCGACGCACCCGGGTGTGCAGCGGCGGGTCGTTGAAGACCAGACTGGTGGTGTGGTGCTCGAACAGGGGCGAGCCGTCACCGAACTTCGGCGCGAACTCCAGTCGCTTGTCGGAACTGGCCGCGGGGTCGCGGTAGACCGCCATGATGTCGGCATGACGCGTCAGCAGCACCGCATCGCCGCCGAGCGCGTGCACGGGGCGATGACGCCGAAGTGCTGCGTACCAGGGGTAGGGGTGGTCGACGAAGCCGACCGGCGGCGACGCCAGGGTGAAGCTGGCGAGGGCCTGTGCATCAGGCGGGTTGTCAGGGGCTCCGGTGTCGGATGGTGCGGCAGGGTTCATGTGCGGTGACCTGGATGGCTGACCGGGGGGCGGTCTCCGGTCCGAGCCCAGCTGCCTCGGCGGGCCGGAGAGCTACGAGGGGAACGCATGGCCTGGCGCGACGGCGCCGGCGCCTCAATGCCGCAGCATACGTCGCCCGCGGTCACGCGGGCCGGCGCCGCGCCATCGTGTCATGCCGTGCCATGCCGTGCCGCGCCGTGCCGTGCCGCGCGCTGCGCTACGCGGCGCTGTGCCAGCTTCAGCGGCGGCCGGCGGCAGGTGCGTGCACGCCGGATAATCCGCCTCATGTTCACCGGCATCATCCAGGGCCTTGCCCGCGTCGTCGCGCTGTCCGACCGGCCGGGCCTGCGCACCTACACACTGTCCTTCCCCGAAGGCTTCTGCGCAGGCCTGGAGATCGGCGCCAGCGTGGCCTGCAACGGCGTGTGCCTGACCGCCACGCGCGTCGACCTCCCAGGGAGCCAGGCCGATTTCGACGTGATGCAGCAGAGCCTGCAGGTCACCACGCTCGGCACGCTGCAGGTCGGCCACGACGTCAACGTCGAGCGCGCCGCACGCGACGGCGCCGAGATCGGTGGGCACCCGTTGTCCGGACACGTCGACTTCCAGGCTCGGCTCGAGTCCCTCCGCCGGCCCGAGAACAACCACGTCATGCGTCTGGCGGTGCCTGCGCCGTGGATGCGCTACATCTTCGCCAAGGGCTACATCGCCGTCGACGGCGCGAGCCTGACCGTGGCCGATGCCGGGCGGTTGCCGGATGGCAGCGGATGGTTCGAGGTCTGGCTGATCCCCGAGACGCTGCGCCTGACCACCTTCGGCTCGAAGGTCGAGTCGGACGCCTTCAACATCGAGATCGAGCGCCAGACCCAGGTCTTCGTCGACACGGTGCGCGCCGCGCTCGACGAGCGCTTCGGCCCGCTGATGCCGGCCATCGAGCGCTTCCTGGCGCGTGAAGGACTCGCACTCGAGGGCGGCGGAGCCGTCACCCCTCGATAGCCGTTCCCCGATTGAAGCCCATCGGCGCGGCATTCCTGCCGGCGCCCGGCACTCGGCCCCCGGCGTCGGGGGAGGTGGCCATGGCCACCCCGCAGTGACGCCACTGCGACGTGTCAGCCGTGCCGCCGCTCGAAGTCCCGCATGTACGCCACCAAGGCCTGCACACCGTCCATCGGCATGGCGTTGTAGATCGAGGCGCGCATGCCGCCCACCACCCGATGTCCCTTGAGCTGCACCAGCCCCGCGGCCTGCGCGCCGGCCAGGAAGGCGTCGTCCAACGCGGCGTCGTGCAGGAAGAAGGGGACGTTCATCAGGCTCCGGCAGGAGGGGTCGATCGGGTTGGCGTAGAAGGTCGACGCATCCAGGAAATCGTAGAGCAGGGCGGCCTTGGCCTGGTTGCGCCGCGCCATCGCCGCGAGTCCGCCCTGGGCCTTCAGCCACTTGAAGACGAGTCCGGCGATGTAGATCGCGTAGGTCGGCGGCGTGTTGTACATCGAGCCGTTGTCGGCCACGCGCTTGTAGTCGAAGGCACTCGGGCAGGCGGCCGACGCATGACCGATCAGGTCATCGCGCACGATGACCAGGGTCAGCCCGGACGGGCCGATGTTCTTCTGCGCGCCGCCGTAGATCAGCCCGTATCGCGAGACATCCACCGGCCGCGACAGCAGATTGCTCGACATGTCGGCCACCAGCGGCACCTCACCGGTGTCGGGCACCCAGTGATACTCGACCCCGCCGATGGTCTCGTTGGTGCAGATGTGCACATAGTCGGCGTCCGGGCGCAGCGACCACGTCTGGCGCGGCGGGATGCTGCGGTCCTTCGTGGGGCGCGACGATGCCGCGATGTGCACGCGGCCGTAGCGCTGGGCCTCCTGGATGGACTTGCGGCTCCACTCGCCGGTGTCGACGTAGTCGGCGCCTGCTCGGCCGCGCAGCAGGTTCAGTGGCAGGATGGCGTTCTGCGCGATCGCACCGCCCTGCATGAACAGGATCCTGTGGCTCGCGGGCACCTCGAGCAGGTCGCGCAGGTCCTGCTCGGCCTCGGCGGCGATGGCCATGAATTCCCGACCACGGTGGCTCATCTCCATCACCGACATGCCGCTGCCATGCCAGTCGAGCATCTCCTGCGCAGCCTGCAGGAGCACGGGTTCGGGGAGCGTGGCCGGGCCGGCGCTGAAGTTGTGGACACGGGTCATGGGTCGGTTCGCGGGCGTGAGCGGAGGCGGGCGGATTATCCGGGCCGCGCACGCCTGACGCGCTCACGACAGCCGTTGGAGCCCCCGGGACCGCCGGCGCCGTCAGGGCGACGCCGGTGCTTGCACGATCCTGGCGCCAATGAGACGATGACGCAATGAGCGAATTCAGCTTCTTCTGGCACGACTACGAAACCTTCGGTCGCGTGCCTTCCCGCGATTGGCCGGCGCAGTTCGCCGGCGTGCGGACCAACGCACAGCTCGAGGAGATCGAGGCGCCAGTGGTGCACTTCTGCCGGCCGCCGCGTGACCGCCTCCCGGACCCCGAGAGTTGCCTGATCACCGGCCTCGTCCCGCAGGCTTGCGAGGCCCAGGGACTCCCCGAGCACGCCTTCGCCGCCGGGATCGAGCGCGCGCTGTCGATGCCGGGCACGGTGGGTGCCGGCTACAACAGCCTGCGCTTCGACGACGAGGTCACGCGCTTCCTGTTCTGGCGCAACCTGTTGGACCCCTACGCCCGGGAGTGGCGGCACGGCTGCGGCCGCTGGGACCTGCTCGACACCGTGCGCTGCGCGCATGCCCTGCGGCCGGAGGGGATCGAGTGGCCGCGTGGCAAGGACGGCCGCACGAGCTTCCGCCTCGAATTGCTGACGGCCGCCAACGGCCTGGATCATGGCAGCGCCCACGAGGCGCTGTCGGACGTGCGCGCGACGATCGCGCTGGCCCGACTGATCCGCACGCGGCATCCCCGGCTGTGGGAATTCTGTGTGTCGCTGCACCGCAAGGACAAGGTCGCGGAGCAGCTCGTCGCAGGACGTCCGGTGCTGCACGTCTCGGGGCGCTATCCGGTCGAGCGGGGCTGCATCGCCATCGTCTGGCCTTTCGCGCCGCACCCCTCGCATCGCAACGAAGTCATCGTCTGGGACCTGATGCACGACCCGCAGGAACTGATGACGATGTCGGCGCAGGAAGTGCGGGCGCGGCTGTTCGTGCGCGACGAGGATCTGCCACCGGGCCGCACGCGACTGCCGCTGAAGACGATCCACCTCAACCGGGCACCGGTGGTGATCCGGCAGATCGACACGCTCAGCGACGAACGCGCGCAGCAGTGGGGCCTCGACAAGGCCTTGGCGTGGCGCCATGCGCAGACCGCGGCGCAGATCGCCGGCGAACTGGCCGGATTGTGGCCGGGCGTCTACGCGGCGGGCCGCGATCTGACGCCTGCGGACGTCGACGAAGACCTGTACGGCGGCTTCCTGGACGACCGCGACCGCGGCGCACTGACCCGCGCCCGCGAGGCCGCTGCCGACCCGCCGGGGACGAAGCCGCCGACCTTCGACGATGGGCGCCTCGAGGAACTGGTGTTCCGCTACCGCGCGCGAAATTTCCCCGACACCCTGTCGACCGAGGAGGCTGGTCGCTGGAGGGCGCACTGCCAGGAGCGGCTGCACCTGGGCCGCGGCGGCGTCAGTCTCGCGGCATTCCAGGACCGGCTCGACCGCCTCAGCGAGACCGCCGACGATCGGGGATTGCAGATCCTGGAGGCACTGTCGGATTGGGCCACGGAGATCGCCCCGTGACCGCCCGGGCGGCGCCGTCCCGCAGACCGGCGCGCGTGCTCACCGGGTCGCCAGCGTCGCTTCGAGTTCCTTGCAGGAGGGGGCGCAGACGAAGTGCGTCTTGCCCATGAGCTTGCGGGACTTCAGCTGCGCGCGCGGACGATGCTTGCCACACAGGAAGCACGACATGGTGGCGGCGCCGAAGTGGCCTGTGGCCACGAAAGGAGAGCCCGGCACCTTGGAGTGGTAGCGCAGGCCTTCGCTCGAGACGGTGGTCTTGGGAGGGGTCTTGGCCATCGAGGAATCCGCTGGGGTTTCTTTCGACAGTCGGCCCTGCCGGAGGCGGGCCGCTGTCCCCAAGAGGCCACGGACGCTGGTGTGCCCGTGGCGCAAACCCTGGATTATCGCGCGGGACGCGGCACGGCGCCTTGCGCGGTGAGGGCTTGGGTCGACTCCGGCGGCTCGCGCCACGCACTCGCACACATTCCGCACGGATCCCGCACCGATCCAGCACCGATCTCGCACCGATCTCGCACCGACCTCCTGCGCTCCGCAGAACGCCATCGACCGGTCGTGTCGGCCCACAATAGAACCGTCGCAGCCCCAACGGCGGGCCGCTCGGCACCCGACCCGCACCACGATGGACCGCTCGGAACGTTTTTACCGCATCGAGGCCCTGATCCGTTCACGTGGCTGCGTTCCGTTCTCGGACCTGCTCGCAGAGTTGGAGGTGTCGCCGGCCACGCTCAAGCGTGACCTGCAGTACCTGCGCGACCGGATGAATGCGCCCATCGTCTGGGACGTCTTCGATCGCGGCTACAAGCTGCAGGCGGCCGTGAGCGCGCGCTCGCCGGTGCAGCACGAGTTGCCCGGCGTGTGGTTCTCGGAGCGCGAGATCCATGCCTTGCTGACCATGCATCAATTGATCAGCGGATTGGACGAAGGGGGCGTGCTGGCCCGGCACCTCCAGCCGCTGCTCGACAAGTTGCAGGGAATGCTGGGGTCGAACGACCGGGAGGCGGCCCTGCTCATGAAGCGGGTGCGCATCGTCAGCGCGGGGCGCCGACCGGTGCCGAGCAAATGGTTCGAGCTCTTCGGCGATGCACTGCTGCGCAGGCGTCGTGTCCACATGCGCTACCAGACGCGGGGCCGACGCTCGGTGAGCGAGCGGGAGGTCTCGCCGCAGCGACTGGTGCACTACCGGGGCACGTGGTACCTGGATGCCTGGTGCCACCGCAGGGAGCAACTCCTGCGCTTCGCGCTGGACGCGGTGGAGACGGCGCAGTCGCTCGACGTCAAGGCGCGCGAGATCGCGATCAGGGCGGTCGAGTCCGAACTCGACGCCGGCTACGGCATCTTCGCCGGCCGCAAGGCGCACTGGGCGCACCTGCGCTTCTCGCCCGAGGTGACGCCGTGGGTCAGTCGGGAAGAGTGGCACCCGGCGCAGAGGACGCGCCTGCGCGACGACGGCAGCTACGACTTGCATCTGCCCTACACGAACGAGACCGAACTGGTCATGGACGTGCTCCGCCATGCCGGCCACGTCACGGTGGTGGCGCCGCTCTCGCTGGCGCGAGCCGTGCGCGCGCAACTGGAAGCAGGGCTCGCGAACGCGCCGCCGACGGCCGCGTCGGACTAGCGGGTCGGACTAGCGGGTCGGACTAGCGGGCCGGACTGGCGGGGCATCGCCCTTGCGCCTGCGGCCGGCGGCTCGTGATTCCGGCGGCGCAGGTCTTCATTTCCCCGCCACCGCGTCACCGCTCCTGATCGACAGCAGCAACCCGGCCGCGACGGCTGCGAGCAGGGCCGACACCCACATGGCCGACGCGCCGAACTGCGCCAGCAGCACGCCGAAGATCACTGGCGACAGCGCCTGCGCGATGCGCGCCGGCAGCATCATCCAACCCAGGCTGGCGCCGTAGCCCGCGGGCCCGAACAAGGCCAGCGGCAAGGTCCCCTTGGCAATGGTCATGATGCCGTTGCCCGCGCCGTGCAGCAGTGCGAAGACCGGCGCGGCCACCGGCCCGAGCAGCATCAGCAGCGAGGCGCCCAGCGGATGGGTGAGGGCGGCCAGGCGGGCCGACAGCAACGGATGCACGTGGCGCAGCAGGCCGAACTCGAGCAGACGGCCCGCCACCTGCGCCGGACCGATCAGGGCGCCGACCGCCACGGCGGCCGACAGGCTCATGCCGCCAGCCTGCAGCATGGCCGGCAGATGCGTGGCCATCGCCGTGCTGATGAACCACACGACGGCGAAGACGATGGACAGACGCACCGCCGTGCCGCGTCGCGCGCCGATCCGAGCGTCGCCTGGCGCATCGCGCGGGGCATCCGCCCGGGCGACCGGACCTTCGGTCTCGCGAGCAGTCGCCTGCGCAGAGGGCAGATCGATGGTGCGGGCATCGGGCGACAGCGGTGAGGCGGCGGGCAACCAGAGGGTCAGCGGCAAACCCATCAGCACGTGCAAGGCCGCCCAACCCAGGCACGCCCCTCGCCACCCCAGGCCGGCCTCCATGGCTGCCGTCAGCGGCCATCCGATGGTCGAGGCGAAACCTGCGATCAACGTGATCCCCGTGATGGAGTTCCTTGCGGCGGGCCCATACAGGCGCACGAGCGCCGCGAAGGCGGCCTCGTACAGGCCCGACCCCATCGCCACACCCATCAGCAGCCAGGCCGCCATCAGCGTGATCGGCCCGGATGCCAACGCCAGCAGACACAGCGCTGCGGCAAAGAGGACGTGCGCCAGTGCCAGCACCGGACGGCCACCGCGTCGGTCGATCGCCCGCCCCGCCCCCGGACCGACCGCGGCCGAGACGAACAAGGCGGCCGAGAACGCCACGAAGAAGAAGGGCACCGACACGCCCAGCTCGCGTGCAATGGGCTCGGCCAGGATCGCGGGCAGGTAGTAGGACGAGGCCCAGGACAGCGTCTGCGCCGAGCCAAGGCAGACGATCGTGGGCCGGCGCGGCGGGGCGCCCGGGATGGAGGGCAGGGCAGACACCGCGCCATTGTGCGCCGGGCGACAATCGTCCCCGATGAATCCCGGTGTCCTCCAAGCCGCCGCTGCCTTCGTGCTCTGGGGCTTGATGCCGCTGTATTTCCAGCACGTTGCCAGCGTGGCACCCATGGAAGTGGTGGCGCACCGTGCCGTGTGGGCCCTGGTCTTCGTGCTGGCGCTGCTGGCCTGGCGCGGACACTGGGCCGGATTGCATCAGGCGCTGCGAAGGCCACGCGTCGTCGCATTGGCGGCGGCGAGCGCCGCGATCCTGTCGCTGAACTGGCTGCTCTACGTGGTGGCCGTGCAGAACGGTCGGGTCGTCGAGGCGAGCCTGGGCTACTTCATCAATCCGCTGGTCAACGTCCTGGTCGGAGTGGCGGTGCTGGGCGAGCGGCTGCGGCGCGCACAGTGGGTCGCTGTCGGCCTGGCCGCCGCCGGCGTCCTGTGGTTGTCGTGGACCGCGGGCACGCCGCCTTGGATCGCGCTGGTGCTGGCGGTGAGCTTCTCGATCTACGGCCTGCTGCGCAAGACCTCGACGCTGGGGCCGCTGGAGGGACTGGCGCTCGAAACCCTGCTGGTCGCCCCGGTGGCGCTGCCGCTGCTGCTGTGGTGGAGCTTCAGTGGCGACACCGTGCGCAACAGCGGCTGGGCCATCGTTCCCTGGCTCGTGATGCTCGGGCCGCTGACGGCCCTGCCGCTGATGCTGTTCGCCTCCGCGGCCAGACGTCTGCAACTCGCCACCGTCGGCCTGATGCAGTACATCTCGCCCACCCTGCAGTTGCTCACGGGCGTGCTGCTGTTCGGCGAAGCCTTCGATGCGCAGCGCGCCGTCGGCTTCGCGCTGATCTGGTCAGCGCTGGCCGTCTACAGCGCGCACGCCTGGCATGCACACCGCCGGGCACGCGCGGCGGTCTAGGACTGACGCAGATCGCCGGCCAGGCTGGCCAGCGTGTCGGCGGCGATCGTCACGTGTGCCGGGTAGTTGGTGTGGTCGCAGCCGAGCTTGACGCTGGCACCGGCGCGCACGGCCTCGCGCGCGGCCTTCGGGAACTCGAAGCGCACGAAGTGCACCGAGGAGGTCTTCTCGGCGTTCTCGCGGTCCAGGTCCTCGTCGGCGATGGCGTAGATGCGCGGCTGGCCCTCGACCTCGACGAACATGCGGTCCTCCACGCCGATCAGACGCGCGAGTTCGCGCTTGCGCTCGTTCGGGTCCGGGTACTCGATCAACATCGTCGCCTTCCAGTTCGTGCCGTCCGGCACGAGCGGGCCGTAGGCCTCGATCTCGCTGAGGATGCCGTCCTCCTCGAAGATCTTCTCGATGTGCAGCATCTCCTGGATCTGGCGGCGGATGGTCTTCTCGTCCTCGAACTGCAGCGTGATGTGCTCGCCGAGCGTGACGCTGCGCAGCTTGCGGTGCGCGATCGCCTCGGGGCGGCTGGCCTTGCGGATCTTGGAATAAGCCTCCAGGGTCATGAGGCTGTCGCGGGTGATGGTGGTCACGGGAGACTCCTTGGATGCGAAGTGAGGAATGGGATCACAGGCCGTCGATCAGAGGCCGTAGGCGTGGCGCACCAGGCTCAGCGGATGCTGCAGCGCCTTCGCCGGGGTGCCTGCCTGGGCCATGCCCTGGGCAATGTGATGCCCCGCGAGCGCGCAGTCACTGCTGATGAAATCGGGCTCTTCCTTCGACATGGCCTTGAAGACGGGCTTGCCGATCTTCATCGCCACCGGGTGGTAGGGCTTCTTGACGCCGTAGGTGCCGGCGTGGCCCGAGCAGCGTTCGACCGTGTTGAGCTTGACCTCCACGGTCTGGCCGATGAGCTTGAACATCTCCTCGGTCTTCTTGCCGATGTTCTGCACCCGGCCGTGGCAGGGGATGTGGTAGCTGACCTTGCCAAGCGCAGACTTGAAATCGGTCTTCAGCAGGCCGTCCTTGTGGCGCGCGACGAAGTACTCGAAGGGGTCGAACATCGCTGCCTTGACCGCCTGCGTGTCGGCGCAGTCGGGGAACATCAGCGGCAGTTCCTGCTTGAACATCAGTGTGCAGCTCGGCACCGCGCTGACGATGGCCCAGCCTTCGCGGGCGTACTTCGCCAGCACCGGCATGTTGGCCTCCTTGTGCCGAGCCACGGCGTCCAGATCACCAAGCTCGAGCTTGGGCAAGCCGCAGCAGCTCTCCTTCTCGACGATCTCGTAGGGGATCTCGTTGTGGTCGAGCAGCTTGATCAGGTCTTCACCGATGCCCGGCTCGTTGTAGTTGACGTAGCAGGTCGAGAAGATGGCGACCTTGCCCGGGGTGCGCTGACCCTTGACGGCGGGGAAGGTCGGGTTGCTCATTGCGCGGCCCCAGCGGAAGCGCTGGGGGGCCAGGCTGGGCATCCAGGCGTCGGGGTGCACGCCGAGCTGGCTGTCCATCAGCTTGCGCGCGAATGTCGTCTTGTTGATCGCATTGACCGCCTGCACGACGATGGGGATGCCGGCGAAGCTGCCGTGGGTGTCGGTCGAGGCAAGGAACTTCTCCTTCGCGCTGACCTCGCCCTTCCTGTGCTTGATCGCCTTGGCGCGCAGCATCAGGTGCGGAAAGTCCAGGTTCCACGGGTGCGGCGGCGTGTACGGACACTTGGTCATGTAGCACAGGTCGCACAGGTAGCACTGGTCGACGACCTTCCAGTAGGCTTCCTTCTTCACGCCGTGGACTTCGCCGTCCTCGGTTTCGTCGACCAGATCGAACAGCGTGGGAAAGCTCTGGCACAGGCTGACGCAGCGGCGGCATCCGTGGCAGATGTCGAACACCCGCTCCATCTCCTTCAACGCCGAGGCCTCGTCGTAGAACTCGGGGTTCTTCCAATCCAGCGGGTGGCGGGTGGGGGCTTCGAGGTTGCCTTCACGCATGGCGGGTGCTCTTTGTGGCGGGGGTTGGCGCAACCACAGGCACACGCCTGCGGCGGGGATGTCGGGGTTGGCTCAGCAGAAAATAAGGGGCCGAAGCCCCTTGTCTGCGGACCGGGCGGAACGCCGAGGTCAGTCGACCAGCGCGTCCAGCGCCTTCTGGTAGCGGTTGGCGTGCGAGCGCTCGGCCTTGGCCAGCGTCTCGAACCAGTCGGCGATCTCGTCGAAGCCTTCTTCACGAGCCGTCTTGGCCATGCCGGGGTACATGTCGGTGTACTCGTGCGTCTCGCCGGCGACGGCGGCGGCCAGGTTCTGGCGGCTGCTGCCGATGGGCATGCCGGTGGCCGGGTCGCCCGAACCGTTCTCCAGGAACTCGAGGTGGCCGTGTGCGTGGCCCGTCTCGCCTTCGGCGGTGGAGCGGAACAGCGCGGCCACGTCGTTCTGGCCCTCGACGTCAGCCTTGTTTGCGAAGTAGAGGTAACGGCGGTTGGCCTGCGATTCGCCGGCGAAGGCGTCCTTCAGGTTCTGTTCGGTCTTCGATCCTTTGAGTCCCATCGAGTGGCTCCTGTTGTGCAAAGGTCTGGGGCATTCGCTGCCGATGTGCAGCAAACGACCGATACGGTACCAAAGCGCCCGCCGCGGCGCCAATGGAGAGTTTCAATCCTCCCGATTGACTCAGGCAATTCCCGACCCGCTGGCCATAGCACAACGAACCGGGCAGGCGAGGCGCCTGCCGTGAGGCCGGGAAGGTCAGGTCGGCAAACCCAGTTGACGTCGCGCCAACTGGTGCAGGCGCGCATCCGGCTGCGTCAGCGTGCGCAGGATGCTGAAGTGGTTCAATCCGTCGAGGGCTTCACACACCGGCACGGCCGCCGCACCCCAGCGCTGGCGCAACAGGCCGTTCTGTCGCAGGAACTCCTGGCTCTCGTCACCACCCGCCACGCAGGCCAGTTCGCCGGCCGGCGCAGGAAAACGCGCCGGGCTGAGTCGGCGTACCAGGGCCGGCGTCAGCCGCAGGTCCGGCTGCAGCCACGACACGCGCCGCAACGGCGCCAAGTCGAACAGACCGGAGATCGACAGAGCCTGTCGCACCAGACCCGCGGGCAGATCGGGCGACAGGGCTGGCCAGTCGCAGCACAGCAGCATCGCGGCCAGATGCCCGCCTGCAGAATGGCCGGCCACGACGATGCGACGGCGGTCGCCCCCCCAGCGGTGCACGTGGCGCCAGGTCCAGGCCACCGCCTGCGCCATCTGCATCGCGATGCCGTCGATGCCGATGGCCGGGCACAGGGTGTAGTTCGGCACGACCACCACGGCGCCGGCCTGCACGAAAGCCGGCGCGATGAAGGCATGGTCGGCCTTGTCGAGCGCACGCCAGTAACCGCCGTGGATGAACAGCAGCACCGGCGCGCCCGCCCGCCGACGCCGCGCGGGCGCAAAAAGGTCCAGGCCCATGCCGCTGGCGTCGTCGAAACACAGATCTCTCTCGCCGCCCAGGGCGGCAAGGGCTTCGGCGGAATCGCGGGTCCATCCGGCGATGAGATCCCCGGCCGAAGGCACCAGGGCACGGTTGTTGTACTGCGCATCGATCCACGCGGGATCGCGCCGGGCCGGCAGGGGCGACTTCACGATGACGCCCCCCGATGCTCGGCCAGGTCGTTCCACACATCCTGGCGGACCAGCAAGCCGTCGACGACGAGGAAGCGGTCGATGAAACGGATGCCGGCAAAGTCGCTCCCGTCCGGCCACTGGCCCAGAAGATGGCCATGGCAGTAGACGACGGTGCCGTCATGCGCCCAGCACTCGTCGAAACGATCGAAATGCTTGCTGACGCGCCGGTAGCGGGTGGCGCCCCAGCCGACGAGTTCGTCGAGCGTCGAGAAGCACGCCCCGCCCGGAAAGCACATCGAGAAACCGGGCGCGAGGAAGGAGCGGGCGAGCATCAGGTCGCGCGACTGCATGGCCTGCAGGAAGGCGCGGACGACATCGGCGGCCACCGGCCGGGCGGCGCCACCACCGGTGAAGACACGTCCGTCGCGCCGATAGGTGGCCGCTTCCTGTACGTAGGTGGTGGTGCCGGCTTCCGCGCTGGCGATGACCGACCGTACGGCGGCCGATACGCGGTCGACCAGACGTGCCCGAACCTCGTCGTCATAGCCGGGCAGCAGGGTGATCTGGGTCACGGGCATGAAACGCTCCGCAAGAACAAAAAAGCCAAGCGCTGGGCTTGGCTGCAGGTCCGACCGGGTGGTGGAGACGAGGAGGATCGAACTCCCGACCTTCGCATTGCGAACGCGACGCTCTCCCAGCTGAGCTACGTCCCCACTAATGCACCTAGTGTAGCACCGGGATCGGCGCGCCTGCCTGAATCGACGGTCTGCAGGAGGCCGAAAACCGTGGCGTCGGTCAGCCGCAGACGCTGGGTGCCTTCAGTCGTCCTCGGTGGGTGCAGCCCGCGGCGGGCCCTGCGTCCGAAGCCCATCGCCGCGCGCGGTCGATCGCGCGAGCAGGCGCTTGCGCACGAGGTTGATGTGGGCGCGCAGGTCGTACAGCTCGGCGGTGAAGGCCAGCGGCACACCGATGCGCTCGGTCTGTGCGTCGAGATGTTCCAGCAGGTCGGCCAGTTGTCCGAGATCGGCGTCTGCCTGCTCGATCGCGAACTCGATGCGGCGCAGGTCGGCATACCAGCGATAGATCCGCGACCGCAGGCGCATGGTCACGAGCGGCGGCACGATGCGCGACAGCGGCAGCAGCACCGCGGCCAGGGGCAGCAGCACGATCCACATCCGGTCGACGAGTGTGGCCAGCCAGAAGGGCAGGTAGCGTTGCAGCCAGGGCGGGCCGTCGCGATGGAAGCGCAGGGCGTCCGCTGCCAGAGCCGGCTCGGCGCTGTCGGGCCGCGGGAATTCACGCGCCCGGTTGAACCAGCCGGCCTCGCCGTGAGCGGCCTGCGCCGCCTGCAGCAGCAACTGCATCAGCGCCGGGTGCAGGTCCTCGCGCACGACCAGGGAGGCGGTCGAGGCGACCATCCGCAGATCCCGGGACGGCAGATCGGCGGCCGGGTCGATGACGCCGCGGGGCAGCGTCAGAGGGCGCAGGAAGTCCAGCCGCCGTGCCGCGGCCTCGGCCTGCGCGAAGTCCAGCAGCGCCACCTCGGGCGTGGCCAGCAGATACTGGACCAGCGGAGCGTCTGCGGCCGACACCAGGGCCACCGCGTCCAGGTGGCCCTGGACGAGCGACACGACGCGTTGCACGGCCGCTTCATGGCGCGGCAGCAAGCGCTCCAGCGGCAGACCCTGATCGGCCGCGAGGCGGCGCATCAGCGGGGCAGACCCACCGCCCGCGGGCCCGATGTCGATGCGCCAGGCCGCCAGTTGCGACAAGCGGTCGGGCTGCACGCCGCGCGGCAGGCCGAGTTGGGCCACGCTGGCGCGGCGGTAGAACACCCACAGGGGCTCGACCGCGACGCTGCCCAGCGAGACCAGCCCCGACCAGCCCTGCGCCGGCGGATCGACACCGCCCTGCACGAAGGCGGCGTCCACGCCGGAGGCCGGATCGCGCAGCAGATCGAGGTTCTCGGCGGCACCCGCGGTGGGTCGCAACACCACCTGCACCCGTCGCGCCGCGAGCGGGGGCAGGTAGCGGACACCGAAGGCCTCGTAGGCACTTTGCTCGGGGCCGGTGGCGATGACGAGCGCTCGCCGGGCCGGGATCGGCTCCAGCAGCCACCAGGCCACCCATAGCGCCGCGCCCAGCAGCCCGAGCAACATCGCCATCGCGGCCAGCGCCGGCAGACCGGCGCTGCGCAATGCGGACGGTGTCACGGGCAGGCGCGGCAGTGACAGGCGACCCCGCAAGGTCGACGCCAGGTCAGGGCGGGCAGGGCGCTTCATCGGGAAGGCACCACCGCCGGCGCCGGATCGCCAGGCATCCACCGGCGCGAGGCCTCCAGCAAGGCGTGGCGGATGACGTCCTGCCTGCGAGCCTCGGGCTGCCCACAGGCCAGCACGCACATCCAGTCGCTCGGCGACTCGAAGTCGCAATGCGTCGCCCCCTCGATCACCCGGTCGGCCTCCAGCAAAGGCAGGGCGCCTGCCCAGGGCGCCGCCACCGCCTGCGCATTGCAGCGTGAGGGCGGGGCGCGCAGCAGCAGCGCCGGGATCTGCACGCGGGGCGCAAACGCCAGGCCGAGCGCGCCGTCACCGCTGTCGAGCACACGATCGAACGGGTCCAGACCCACGTAGCCGACCACGCCGATCGTGCCGGAGGCCAGCAGGCTCGACAGCCCGCCCGCCGAAAAGCCCACCAGCATCACGCGGTCCACCGGCGGCCCGAACACGCCTCCACGCCGCAGGTGCGCCACCAGATCGGCCAATGCCTGCGCGTTGCGCGGGAAGTCGAAGGTGTAGGGGAGGTCTATCGTCAATGCCAGCACGCCGTCGCGCGCCAGCGCCTCGGCGTGGCCGCCCATCGTGCGGCGCGAGCGCGTGAAGCCGTGCGACAACACCGCTGCGCCTCTGGGTGCACCGATCGCGGGGTGCACGTCCAGCGTCACCGCACGACCCTCGGGCGCCAGGCGCAGGACCTGGGTCGACACCGGCGGCCGGTGTTCCAGGTGGGAGACCGTTGCAGCCGCCTCAGCGCCGGAGGCCGGCATGGCGGTCGCACAGCCGCCGAGCGCCAGTCCGGCCGCCAGCGCGGCCGCCAGCGCCAGCATCGCCGCGCGTAGCTCTCTCGGCACCCGAGACAGCGTGCGCAGACACGCGAGAGCAGGTGTCTTGGCGGGCATCGGTAAGCGAAGCATTGGCATGCCTGGTGGCGCGCAAGTCACACATTGCGCTGCCGCGATTGTGCCGACGAGAGACCCGCATCGCCGCCACGCATCGCCATGCGTGGCCATGACTTTCAGACGCCTCAGCGAATCGCTGGTGGGGCAGCATTGACCATCGGGCAGCATTGACCATCGCCCAGCCATTCATGTCATTTTACATAATACACATCGTCGCGCATTTTCACGAGGGATCGATCCGCACGGAAGACGACGGAAGACTCCAGGTGGGGCCCAACTGCGCAATGGCCTCTCCACGGGTCCGCAGCGCACCCCCAACGGTTCCTCGACGGGACCTCGTCCGACGGATACGCCGGCACGGACGAAACGGTTCCGAAAATGAAAGATGAATCGAGCGGGCTGTCGAAGAAACGTCGACGCGTCACGACGCGCCGAATCGGAAGATCATGGGCCGCAAGACCGCCGCAGGACCGCCGCAAGATCGCAACAAGACGGACGATGGCACGACAGCCGTGCGCGAAATGCGCTCGGCTGCGTTCGCAGCCTCTGGGGCCGTCAACGACAGTCGTCGTCTGCCATCCCGTCGACCAGTGCATCGAACTCCGCGGCCTCTGCGCCGAGGACGCCATCCGGCCCGATGCGATCCAGGGGTCGGCACACATGCCGGCGCAAACCGCGTAGCCGCTCCGAGGCCTCCACGGCGCGGATGACCGCCTCGGGGTTCATGAGTTGGACGAAGGGATTGGCGAATTGCGGGGAGATCATGGCGTGACTCCTTGTATCAAGGTCGCGATGATGTGAGTCTAGAAACCGCCCGGATCTGACGGAAGTCAGGACTCCGACAGATCACGCATAGGAACTTTCCCTACAAGCACGTCGGCTTGTCAAGAACTTCCTGTCTCCTCATGACGCCCACAGGGTCAATCCGACCGCGGTGGCCGATCACCGATCGTCCGGCAGCAGCCGCACCAACCAGTCACGGCCGCTGCGACGGGCGAAATCCCTCGCGCTCAGGCCCAGATGGTTGCGCAAGGTCGCTTTCGCGCCGCGCGCCAGCAACAGACCGACCGCCTCCTGACTGCCGTAGCCGGCGGCCATCATCAATGCGGTCGTCCCGTTCGGACCGGGCGCATCGATCCACGCCCCTTCGTCGAGGAGAAAGCCGATGGTGCGCGGATCGGGACTGCTGGCCGCATAGTGCAGCGGCGCCCACCCGCTGCGGTTGACCTTGGCGCCGATGTGAACCAGCCGCTGGCACCATTCGAGCGAACCGCGGATGGCGGCGATCATCAGTGGTGTCTCGCCCTGCGCATTGGGGGCATCGATGTCCACGCCGGGGGCATCCAGCAAGACCATTGCCACTTGGTGCAAGTCATCGCGAAGCGCCAGATGCAGTGCGAGCTGTCCTTCGGGATCGGGCGAATTGACATCGAAACCCCGCGCCAGGATGCGCTCCACCGCGGCCGGCCGGTCCCGCTTGACCGCGAGGAAGAAGTCTTCGTAGATGCCCGCATGCACTGCCGGGCCTACGACGACACCAAAGAACAACACAAGGGTTTGGCACGCTTTCGTGATGCATTGCCTGAAGCTGCTTGAAGTGTGCGCGACGGCCTTGCGCCTGTCGTACGGCGCATTTCCTGGGCATCGGCTCCTGATCATCTTCATCAACACTTGCGGCCAACTCCTTCAGACGTCATGACACTTCGTGAACAGGCGGTCGAAGTTCGCACTGGTGACCCCCGCCAGCTCCTCGATGTCCACCCCCTTGATCCGCGCAAGTTCCGCCGCGACATGCGCGACGTAGGCCGGCATGTTGGGGCGCCCGCGATGCGGCACGGGCGCGAGATAGGGGCTGTCGGTCTCGATCAGGCACCGATCCAGCGGCACGAACGCGGCCACCTCGCGCAGCGCCTGCGCATTGCGGAAGGTCAGGATGCCGGAAAACGAGACGTGGAAACCGAGGTCCAGGGCCTGCCGCGCCACCTCCATCGACTCCGTGAAGCAGTGGAAGACGCCACCGACCGCCTGCGCCCCCTCCTCTCGCAGGATGCGCAAGGTGTCGTCGCTGGCGCTGCGCGTGTGGACGACCAGCGGCAGCCGGACCTTCCGCGCCGCCCGGATGTGCACCCGAAAACGTTCATGCTGCCAGGACATCTGTGTCACGGTGCGTTCGCCCATGCGGTAGTGGTCCAGCCCGGTCTCGCCGATCGCCACCACCCGGGGCATCCGCGCGCACGCGACCAGCGCGTCGACATCAGGCTCGAGAACGTCCTCGTTGTCAGGGTGCACCCCCACCGTCGCCCAGAGGTGCGGGTGCTCGAGCGCGAGCGCGTGCACCTGCGGAAATTCCTCGATCGTCGTGCAGATGCACAGTGCACGCGTCACCCGGGCCTGCGCCATCGCCTCCAGCACGTCGTCGAGGCGCTCTTGCAGGCCGGGAAAGGTCAGGTGGCAATGGGAATCGACGAACATGGCGATCGGTCAGCAGCGTGCGTCAGGACGGAGCCGGGGCGGCAACCTCCGGCTCGGCAGGCAAAGGGGCCGGCGGCGCCGGTGTGCGGTCGCCGCCGGCCCGCTCCAGTGCAGGGCCACCGGCGTCAAAGGGTCTGGGTCAGGCGGGCGCTCGCCACGGCCGTGCCGAGCAGCGACTCTATTCGCTGGCGCAATGCGCGCGTCTTCTCGTCATCGGGGAAGGCCACGCCGACGCCGGGCGTGCGCCCGCCCGAGACCTGGGCCGGCGTGATCCACGCGACCTTGCCGGCCACGGGGTGGCGCGTCGGGTCGTCGGGCAGGGCCACCAGCAGGTAGGCATCCTCGCCGAGCCGGTGCTCGCGCTGCGTCGGAACGAACAGACCGCCGTACGTCAAGGCCGGCATGTAGGCCGCGTACAGGGCGGCCTTGTCGCGGAAGACGAGCTGCATGACGCTGGGCCGGGGCGCGCCCGCGCCAGGGCCGACCGCCGCGTCATGCGGATCGCCGTGGGCACGGGTGTTCGCGGGCGGCAGGGCACTCATCGCGCATCAAGTGTATCGGCCGGCCGGCTGCCACGGCCCACCGGTCGGGCCCGCAGGGCATCGCGGCCCTCGGCGCACAGGGCTTCGAGCAGCAGGGGCTCGTTCCAGGGGTGTTCTGCATTTCGGGCCACGCGCTGCAGGTTGCGTTGCCAGGCGATCAGCGCAGGCAGCCGCCCGCGGCCCTCGAAAGCGGCTTCCGGGAAGAAGCGCGCAGCCCCTCCGCAGGTCCTGACGCTGGCGTCGTGACAGAGCTTGTGCAGGGCGTCCAGGCATCTGGCCACGGGCCAGGCGTGCAGACGCTGGAGGTCTCCCGCCGCCACGTCTGCGGGCAGCGCAGCCCAGTCCGCCGCCGTGACGCCCGACCGATGCCAGCGCAGCGCTTCCAGCGGACGCCCACCGGCACCGTCGAGCAGCACCCCGGCATCCGGCACCCCGCGGGCCTGCAGCCAAGCCAGGGCCATCTCCCGGGCAGGCATCGGCAGCCGCAGGCGCTGGCAACGGCTCACCACCGTGGGCAGCAGATGGGTGGGATCGGCAGCGGTAAGCACCAGACGCGATCCCGATGGCGGCTCCTCCAGCGTCTTCAGCAAGGCGTTCGCGCTGACCGCGTTCAAGGCCTCGGCCGGATGGATCACCAGGACCTTGCCCTGCCCTCGCCCGCTGGTCGTGGTCATCCAGGTCATCGCCGCGCGCATCTCGTCGACCCGGATCTGCCGGCTCGGCTTGCGTTTGTCGCTGGGGGGGGACGCCATCCGATGCTCGACGGCCACCTCCTCGGGCAGGCGCCAGAGCAGGTCGGGGTGGGTGCCGGCGCGCGCGAGATGGCAACTGCCACAGCGGCCGCAGGGCGCGCCTGTGCTGGCACCGCCAGCCTCGCACAGCAGACCCTGCGCAAACGCCAGGGCAAAGGCCAGCGCACCGATGCCGGCATCGGCATGCACCAGCAATGCGTGACCGCGCTGCGTGTGCAGCGCCTGCGCCAGCGGCGCGGCCAGCCATGGCAACGCCTCCACGCCGCCGTCCGGCAGGCCGGGCGACGCGACGCGGTCAGCCTCTTCCTCCGCTGGGGCCACGGGTCCGGCGCGCGACTTCACCATGGGTGCGTCTCCAAAGCTGCCAGGACAGCTTGCCGGACCTGCTCGAGGGGCTGCCCCGCATCCACGACGGCGAAACGGTGCGGCGCCAGTCGCCGTCGCGCCGCGTAGCCCGCGCGCACCCGGTCGAAGAAGGCCTCGTCCAGCGCCTCGAACCGGTCCGCCGGGCGCGCCTGCGCGCGCCGCTGCGCAGCCACCGCAGGTGCCAGATCGAACCACAGCGTCAGGTCCGGCTGCCGCCCCTGCTGCACCCAGGTCTCCAGGTGCGTGAGCACGTCGAGGTCGAAGCCGCGGCCGCCGCCCTGGTAGGCGAAGGTCGCATCGGTGAACCGATCGCACAGCACGTCCTGACCCTCGGCCAATGCCGGCTCGATGCGGCGCACGAGATGATCGCGTCTGGCGGCGAAGACGAGCAGGGCCTCGGTCAGCGCGTCCATGGGCTGGTGGAGCACGATTTCGCGCAGGGCCTCGGCCAGGGGCGTGCCACCGGGCTCGCGGGTCACGAGCACGCGGCGTCCCCTGGCGCGCAGCCATTGCGCCGCCGCCTCGATGTGCGACGACTTGCCGGCGCCATCGATGCCCTCGAAAGTCATGAAGCGTCCCGCAGCGGGCTGCTGCAAACGGTTCTCCGGCTCCGCCGGTGCCGCCTGCCCGGCCGCTTGGCGTCCACCTTGCATCAGTTCCCTCCCCTCTGGTATCGGTTGACCGCACGATTGTGGTCGGCCAAGGTCTCGCTGAAGGCACTGCTGCCGTCCCCTCGCGCGACGAAGTACAGCTCGCGCGTGGCCTGCGGTCGCACGGCAGCGCGCAGCGAGGACATGCCCGGCATGGCGATCGGGGTCGGGGGCAGTCCGCGCCGGACATAGGTGTTCCATGGCGTGTCGCCCTGCAGGTCGCGCTTGCGCAGGTTGCCGTCGAAGGCCTCACCCAGGCCGTAGATCACGGTCGGATCGGTCTGCAGCGGCATGCCGATGCGCAGCCGGTTGACGAAGACGGCCGAGATCCGCTCGCGCTCCTCGTCGCGCCCGGTTTCCTTCTCGATGATCGAGGCCAGGATCAGCGCCTCGTCGGCGCTGCGCAGCGGCAGGTCCGGCGCCCGCTCCGTCCAGGCCTCCTCGATGCGCCTGTCCATGGTCTGCATCGCCCGCTTCAGCACCGTGAGGTCGCTGACCCCACGGCTGTACAGGTAGGTGTCGGGAAAGAAGCGGCCTTCGGCGGCCACGCCCGGGCGGCCGAGCGCGGTCATCACCTCGGCATCCTCCATGCCCGCGGTCAGCTGTCGAAGGTGCGGCGCGCGTGCCAGCGCCTGGCGCACCTGGCGGAAGCTCCAGCCCTCGATGAAGCGCACCGACTCGAGCGTCTGCTCCCCCTGGACCATCATCGCCAGCAGGCGCCGGGGCGTGACACCGGGCTCGACCTCGTAGCTGCCGGCACGAATCAGGCGCGCCTGGCCTGACCATCGGAACCACTGCGCGAGCAGCGGCGCCGACGTCCTGACCCCGGCATCGACCCAGGCCTGAGCCACGGCGCCGGCCGGCGTGCCGCGCTCGATCGACAGTTCGACGGTCGGTGCCGCCAGCGTCAGCGGCCGGTGCAGCCACCACGCCAGTGCCGCACCGAGCGCGAGGCAACCCAGGAGCACCACGGCCAGCAACCGTGCCGCAATGCGTGACCCCATGCGTGTTCCACCCATGGGCGCTGATGATAATGATCGGATGCAAGCCGACGAGAAGACGATGGATGGGCTGGACGGCGTCACCGCCCTCGTGGATTGGGGCGTGATCACCGCCACGGGGCCCGATGCCGAAACCTTCCTGCAGGGGCAACTCACCCAGGACATGCGGGGCCTGGGCACTGGGCCGGTGCGCGCGGCGCGGCTGGCCGGCTATTGCTCGGCCAAGGGCCGCCTGCTGTCGAGTTTCATCGTCTGGCGTCTGGACGAGAACGTGATCGCGCTGGCGTGCAGCGCCGACCTGCTGCCGCAGACGCTGAAGCGGCTGTCGATGTTCGTCCTGCGCGCGCGCTGCAAGCTGGCCGATGCCACGGGTGAACTTGCCGTCCACGGCCTCGTCGGGCCGTCGGCGCTGCGCGTCCTGGAAACCTCCCCGGACGAGGTGTGCCTGCCAGACGCCTGGACCTGCACGGTGCGCGAGAGCCGCAGCACCCTCCGCTTGCCGGACGCCATGGGCGTGGCGCGCGCGCTGCAGGTCGTGCCCCGCGGCGTGGCCACGCCGTCGGCGCCGCCGCTGCCGCACACGCATTGGGACTGGCTGGAGGTCCGCAGTGGCGTGGCGCGCATCATGGCGGCCACGGCCGAGGCCTTCGTGCCGCAGATGGTCAACCTGGAACTCACCGGGGGGGTGAATTTCCAGAAGGGCTGCTACCCCGGGCAGGAGGTGGTCGCGCGCAGCCAGTACCGCGGCACCTTGAAGCGCCGGATGTTCCTCGCCCGATGCGATCGCCCTGCCCCGCCGCCCGGCTGCGAAGTCTTCCACAGCGGCGATGCCGACCAGCCCGCCGGGAAGGTGGTGTTGTCCGCACCGGCGCCCCACGGCGGTGCATCGGCGCTGCTCGAGTTGAAGACCTCGCTCGTCGAGACACCCGGTGTGCTGGTCGCCGCCGGCACGGTGCTGCACCTGGACGACGCCCTGCCCTACCGTCTGCCCGCCGAAGCCGCCTGAGGCACGCTCGCCGCATCCCGGCGTCGCCGCGCCCGGCTGTGCAGCGGTCTCACCCCCGGGGCGAGGCATGGCGTGAGCGCAATCTTCAGCGGGGTCAAGCATTCGTCAGCGCAGGCAGGTGGGGCACCGCCATCCGAGCTTGCGCGACAGCCGGGCCCTCAAAGGTCGCGCACCATCTCCTGGTGCGGGATGCCGACCTCGTCGAACACCGGCCCGCTCGGCCGGAAGCCGGCGCGGCCGTAGAACGGAACAGCCGTCACCTGCGCGTGCAACACCAGGTGGCGCAGGCCCTGACGCCGCGCGGCCTGGACCAGCGATGCCAGCACGGCCATGCCCACGCCACTGCCGCGGACATCGGCCCGCACCGCCATGCGTCCGATCCGCCCGGCCCCCGGCGCATGCGGCAGCAGCCGTCCGGTGCCCAGCGGCAAACCGCCCCGGTTGCGCGCCACCGCGTGCAAGGCGGTCGCATCGGCCTCGTCCCATTCGAGTTCGGGTGCGATGCCCTGCTCGTGGACGAAGACCTGCTCGCGCAGCGCCTGCGCAGCGCCCCTCAGCGTGGGCCAGTCCCCGGTGTCGACGCTGACCATGGGCTGCCCGGCCTCGAAGGCCTGCAGCCAATCACGCAGCATCTGCGGCACCGGCCGGGAGGTCTGCGTGGCCGGGTCGGCATAGACGTAGACCAGCTCGCCCGTGACGAGCGCACGCTCCCCGCGGAAGACACCGAAAGCGAAGACGATCGACGAGGTGCCGATGCGCTGCATGCGCACGCCGACGTCGAGTTGGTCGTCGTAGCGCGCCGAGCCCAGGTACTCGACAGTGGCCTTGCGCACGTACAGGTCGCCGCCCAGGGCCTGCATCGTCTCGTGGTACGGCATGGCCAGCGCGCGCCAGTAGGCGGCCACGGCCGTGTCGGCGTACATCAGGTAGTGGCCGTTGAAGACGATCTTCTGCATGTCGACCTCGGCCCAGCGCACGCGCATGGGGTCGAGGAGTCTGAAGTCGCGGCGGGTCATCGGTGATGTCTCCTGTTCTGGAAGGGTCAACGCCAGGCTGGACCGAGGTCGGTCGAAGACCAGGCCTCGCGCAGCCCGACGGCGATCCGATCCAGCGCGTGGATCGCCTCGGGCAGCGCGCGGCCCATCTTGATGAAATCATGCGTGACGCCGCGCGCCACCTCCAGGTCGGTCGGCACGCCTGCCATGCGCAGTCGGTCACCCCAGGCCAGGCCGTCATCGACGACCGGATCGCATTCGGCCAGGACGAGCAGTGTCGGCGCCAGGCCGGCGACCTCTTCGGCCTCCAGCGGGGCGAAGCGCCAGTCGCCACGCTGCTCCGGGTCGATCGCGTGGTCGAAGAACCACTCGATCGTCGCCGATTCGATGAGGAAGCCATGGGCGAAGAGTCGGCGCGAACCGGTCTCGCGCCGGTTGCCCATGCCGGGCGTGATCAGCACCTGCAGCGCCAGGCGCAGGCCCTGGTCGCGCGCCCGCAGCGCGGTGGCGGCCGCCAGCGTGCCGCCCGCGCTGTCGCCACCGATGGCGATGCGCGCGGCGTCGAGCCCCCAGCGCTGAAGACCCTGCGCGTGCAGCGTCTGCACCGCGAGCCAGGCATCGTCCCAGGCGGCGGGGAAGCGGTGTTCCGGCGCGAGCCGATAGTCCAGCGAGACCACCGCCCCGCCGCTGCGCCAGGCCAGCTGCCTGCACAGGCTGTCGTGGGTCTCGAGCCCGCCGACGACGAAACCTCCGCCGTGGAAATACAGCAGCACCGGCAGGGGGGCGTCGTCCGGTGCCCGCGCCCGCGGCGCGTACAGGCGGGCGGCGCACGTCGAGCCGTCGCCTGCCGGCAGCCGCAGGTCTTCGACGCGGGGCAGCGGCTGGCGCGGCAGGTCCAGCACTTCGGCGCCGGACAGATAGAGCCGCCGGGCCTCGACGGGCGTGAGCGCGTGGAAAGGCGGTCGATTCGCCCGACGGATGCGGTCGAGCACACCGGCCATGCGGGGCGTCAGGAGAAGGGCGGACATCGGTGCGGCGGGTTCCAGCGCGAATTGTGCCGGGGCATACTGCGGGCATGGCCACGATCCAGTACCTCACCACCATCCACATCGACTTCGGCGTCCTGGCGCTGCTGCCCGCCGAGTGCGAGCGGCACGGCATGCGCAAGCCGCTGCTGGTCACCGACGCCGGCGTGCGCGACGCCGGCGTGCTGGCGCAGGCGCAGTCTGCGCTCGGCGCCCTGCCCCACGCCGTGTTCGACGGCACGCCGTCCAACCCGACCGAGGCCGGCGTGCGTGCCGCCCTCGAAGTCTGGCGCCGGGAGGGCTGCGACGGCCTCGTGGCGGTGGGCGGCGGCTCCAGCATCGACCTGGCCAAGGGCGTGGCGATCGCGGCCACCCACGAGGGCCCGCTGAAGACCTACGCCACCATCGAGGGCGGCAGTCCGCGGATCTCCGACCGCGTCGCGCCGCTGATCGCGGTGCCGACGACCGCCGGCACCGGCAGCGAGGTTGCGCGCGGCGCCATCCTGATCGTCGACGACGGCCGCAAGCTCGGCTTCCACTCCTGGCACCTGGTGCCCCGCACCGCCCTGCTCGACCCGGCGCTGACGCTGGGTCTGCCGCCCATGCTCACCGCGGCCACTGGCATGGACGCGATCGCGCACTGCATGGAGACCTTCATGGCCCCGGCCGTCAACCCCCCGGCCGACGGCATCGCGCTCGACGGGCTGGCGCGCGGTTGGGCGCACGTCGAGCGCGCCACCCGCGATGGCGCCGACCGTGATGCGCGCTGGCAGATGATGAGCGCCAGCATGCAGGGCGCGCTGGCCTTCCAGAAGGGACTGGGCTGCGTGCACTCGCTCAGCCACAGCCTGGGTGGCGTGAACCCGCGTCTGCACCACGGCACGCTCAACGCGATGTTCCTGCCGGCAGTGGTGGCCTTCAACGCACAGGCCGGGTCGGTACGCGGGCAGCGTCGCCTGCAGCGCATGGCGCAGGCCATCGGCATCGGCGGCTGCGACGACGACGGCGCAGCACTCGCGCAGGCGCTGCGTGAACTCAACGCGCGGCTGGGCCTGCCCAGCGGGCTGGCGGCCATGGGTGTCACCGAGGACCTGTTCGAGCGTGTGATCGACGGCGCGATGGCCGACCACTGCCACAAGACCAACCCCCGGGTCGCCACCCGGGACGACTACCGCGAGATGCTGGCGGCGTCGATGTGAGCGATTGGGGCGCAGTCTGCAGACCGCGCCGCCCCCATCGCGTCTGTGGCGCCGGGATGCGCCCCGTCCGAACCGGCGCCGCCGGCACGGGCGGGACATGTACCACCTCAGTGGTGCGTGCCGTCGAGGAACTGTTCGTCCTCGGTCGAGCCCTTCAGCGCCGCGGTAGACGCCAGCTTCTCGATCGTCGTCGTGACGGCGTCGAAGTAGCCGGTGCCGACCTCTCGCTGATGCTTCACGGCGGTGAAGCCCCGGTCCGCGGCGGCGAATTCCTTCTGCTGCAACTCGACGAAGGCCGTCATGTTCTGGCGCGCGTAGCCGTAGGCGAGATCGAACATGCCGTAGTTGAGCATGTGGAAGCCCGCCAGCGTGATGAACTGGAACTTGTAGCCCATGGCGCCCAGCTCGCGCTGGAACTTGGCGATGGTCGCGTCGTCCAGGTTCTTCTTCCAGTTGAAGCTGGGGCTGCAGTTGTAGGCCAGCAGCTTGCCCGGGAACTTCGCGTGGATGGCGTCGGCGAACTTCTTGGCGAAGGTCAGGTCGGGCGTGCCGGTCTCGCACCAGATCAGGTCGGCGACCTCGGCGTAGGCCAGGCCGCGGCTGATGGCCTGGTCGATGCCCTTGCGGGTGCGGAAGAAGCCCTCGACGGTGCGCTCGCCGGTCAGGAAGGGCTGATCGTTCTCGTCGACATCGCTCGTCACGAGGTCGGCCGCCTCAGCGTCCGTGCGCGCCAGCAGGATGGTGGGCGTGCCCATGACGTCGGCCGCCAGGCGCGCCGCCACGAGCTTGCTCACCGCTTCGCGCGTGGGCACGAGCACCTTGCCGCCCATGTGGCCGCACTTCTTGACCGAGGCGAGCTGGTCCTCGAAGTGCACGCCCGCGGCGCCGGCGTCGATCATCGCCTTCATCAGCTCGAAGGCATTGAGCACGCCGCCGAAGCCGGCCTCGGCGTCGGCGACGATGGGCGCGAACCAGTCGATGTCGTTCCTGCCCTCGCTCCACTGGATCTGATCCGCGCGGGTGAAGGCGTTGTTGATGCGGCGCACGACCTTGGGCACCGAGTCCACCGAGTACAGCGACTGGTCGGGGTACATCTCGCCGTTGTCGTTGGCGTCGGCCGCGACCTGCCATCCCGACAGGTAGATGGCCTTCAGGCCGGCCTTGACCTGCTGCATGGCCTGGTTGCCGGTGAGCGCGCCCAGCGTGTTGACAAAGGGCTCGGTGTTCAGCAGCGACCACAGCTTCTCGGCGCCGCGGCGCGCCAGCGTGTGCTCGACCTGCAGCGATCCACGCAGGCGCACGACATCGGCGGCGGAGTAGCCGCGCTTGATGCCGGCCCATCGCGGGTCGGTGGCCCAGGTCTTCTCGAGGGCGTCGATCTGTTGCTGGCGGGTCTGTGAGGGGGTCATCGAAAGCTCCTTGGTGAACAGGAAGTGAGGGAATCCAATGGGCTCAAGCCTATGTTCGTCCCAGGGTCTTCAACAGACATATGTCATATATAAGACAAAAAATACACAGTAATAAAAACAAGGCACTACGAATCAATTCCCATGATGTGGAATTTCATTTCTTGCCATGCGAAACGCATGCTGCGATGCAGCATCAAGGTTTTCACGATGTGGAAAGCCCCTTGCGGCACGTGAAACCACGCGCGGCCGCGCCGATGCACCGCACCGAGGTCCTCATTGCCGGGGCGCGCGGCCGCCGAGCCCGGGACGACGACCAGGCCTTGCCTCTGTCGGCCAGGGTCGGCGGCGTCAGGCCGCCGCGCCGATCCAGCGTGTGTACAGCCGGTCGGCCAACCGATGATGGGCCGCCAGATGTTGCGGCAGCAGCGTGCGCATCGTCTGCGCGTCCTGGACGCTCGCGTGGCGCTTCTGCGCAGGTGCCCACAGGGGGTCCCCATGGTCCAGCCATCGGCCCAGCTTGGCGGCATCGATCTCGATGTGGAACTGCATCGCCAGATGCGGGCCGACGCAGAAGGCCTGATGCGGGCAGGCCGGGCTGCTGGCCAGCCACTGCGCACCCACGGGCAGCCCGAAGGATTCGTAATGCCAGTGCATGACCGTGTGCGACGGCGCTTCACCGAACCAGTCGCGCGCCGGGGGCGTGTCCAACACCTTCAGGGGTTGCCAGCCGATCTCCGGCGCCGGTGACGCCGACACCTTCGCGCCGAGTGCTCGCGCCATCAACTGCCCACCCAGGCAGTGGCCGATGACGGGCTTGCCCTGGGCCATGGCCTGCAGGATCAGGGCTTCGGCACGCCGCAGCGCCGGCAGGTCGTCATTGGCGCTCATTGCGCCGCCCAGCACCGCCAGCGCGCCGTGGTCGGCCATCGAGGCCGGAAAACCCTGTCCGGCCTCGCTGTCCAGGACCTCGTGGTCGAGACCCCGGTCACGCAGCCAGGTCTGAAGGTAGCCCGGCCCATCGGAGCTCATGTGCTGGAGGATCAGGATCGGCTTCATCGCATCGTGGTGGGCAGCAGGGGCCTGACACTAGGGTTGGCGGCAGGGGTTGGCGGCAGGGACTGGTGAGGCGGGACCCTGGATTGCGACCGGGAGCCGCAGCCGTATCATCGCCGACACCCAGCCCCCTGCACTGCCCGCACCTCGGATGACCGCCGCCTTCGCCTACCTGTCGGACCACCGCTTCCTCAAGGCCGAGCCCCTGCAGGCACACCATCGCTTCGGCATTGCGGGCCTGTGCTGGGACGGCGCGACGACCTTCCGGCCCGGTGCGCGATTCGGTCCGCGGGCCATCCGTGCGTCGAGCCACATGCTGTGCGACGGCACGCACCCGCACTTCGACGTCTCGCCTCTGGGATGCATGGGCGACGCCGGGGACCTGCCGCTGCCCAACACCCACCTCGAGGCCATGCGCCGGGCCATGGACGCGCCGGTGCGCGCGCTGCTCGCGCAGCACCACATGGTGTGGCTGGGGGGCGATCATTCGGTGACGCTGCCGCTGATGCGCGCCTACCACCGGCAGCTCGGGCGACCACTGGCCGTGATCCACTTCGACGCCCACTGCGACACCTGGGTCGACCACTTCGGCGAGCCCAGCGGCCACGGCACGTGGGTACGCGAAGCGGTGGACCAAGGCCTGGCCGATGCACGGGGGTTCGTCCAGATCGGCATCCGCTCGGCAGCCGAACGTGAGGCGCGCGAGTTCATCCCGGACCGAGGCGGCCTGCTGTTCAGCGCCCGGTCGCTGCGCGGCCGCGAGGGGCCCGCGCAGTTGCGTGACATCCTCGGGTGCATCCGGGACCGGATGGCCTTGCTGGGCCACCCGCCGGTCTACCTCAGCCTGGACATCGACTGCCTGGACCCGGCCCATGCGCCGGGCACCGGCACGCCGGAGCCCGCGGGCCTGAGCACCGCGCAGGTCATGACCTTCCTCGAGGAACTGGCGGATCTGCCCTTCGTCGGCATGGACTGCGTCGAGGTCGCACCGGCCTACGACCATGCCGAGCTGACCAGCGCCGCGGCGGCGCATCTGGTCTGGACCTATCTGTGCGGACGTTTGGCCGCACAGCGCACCGAAGCCGGCCCGACCGATGTCCCTGGCTGAGATCGACCGGCGTTTGGCGCGGGACTGCTGGTACGAACACTCGGTCGTTCGTGAGCCCGCCCGCCCGCCGTTGAAGGGCCGCGTCGACTGCGACGTGGCCGTGGTCGGGGGCGGCATCGCCGGCCTGTCCGCGGCACTCGAGCTGCGCCGCCACGGTCTGGGTGTGCGGCTGCTGGAGGCGGGACGCTTCGGTGGCGGCGCCAGCGGGCGCAACGGCGGACAGGCGCTGCACGGACTGGCCTGCGACCTTTCGGTCATCGAGCGGCAGGTGGGCCACGAGGATGCGCGTCGCGTCTTCGCGATGACCCTCGAGGCCCTGGACCTGATGCGCACGCGCATCGTACGTCACCGGATCGACTGCGACTGGCGTGACGGCTGCCTGGCCGTGGCCACCAGTGCGCGCAAGGCGCAGACCCTGTGGCGCGCGGCGGACGACCTGGCATCCCGCTACGGCCATGCGCAGCAGCGTATTTCGCGGGCGGACTTGAGCCACTGGCTGGACAGCCCGCGCTATCACGGCGCGGTCCACGACCCGGTCTGCGGTCACCTGCACCCCCTGAAGTACACGCTCGGTCTGGCGCGTGCCGCCGAGGATGCCGGGGCCGTGCTGCATGAGGACTGTGCCGTGACGCGGCTGCAGCAGGGTTCGGCGGTCACGTTGCAGACGGCAGCAGGTCAGGTCCGCGCGCGGCATGTCCTGTTGGCGGGCAACGTGCACCTCGGGTCGCTGGCGCCGTCGATCGCATCGCGGGTGATGCCGGTGGGCACCTACATCGCCACCACCGAGCGTCTCGGCCCAGTGCTCGCCCGGAGCCTGATCCCCAATGGCACGGCGGTCAGCGACACCGATGTCGTGCTCGACTATTTCCGCCTGTCGGCTGACGACCGGCTGCTGTTCGGCGGGCGCGTCAGCTACAGCACACGGACCCCGGCGCGGCTCAGCCAGCTGATGCGGCGCCGCATCGCGCAGGTCTTCCCCCAGCTGGCCGGCGTGCGGGTGGAACACTGCTGGGGCGGATTCGTCGACATCACGATGAACCGCGCGCCGGACTTCGGACGCCTGCCTGCGCCATCGGGCGCCCTCGGGACACGCAGCGCGGTGTACTACCTCCAGGGGTTCTCGGGCCACGGCATTGCCCTGGCCGGGATGGCCGGACGCCTCGTGGCCGAGGCGATCAGCGGCGACGCCGGGCGTTTCGACGTCTTCAGCCGACTGCGCCATCGCCCCTTCCCCGGCGGTCGGTGGCTGCGAACGCCCGCTCTCGTGCTGGGCATGGGCTGGTACCGGCTCAAAGACCTGCTGGGTTGACGCCCGACGCCGGTTCAGGCGGAAATCATCGACCGGACCGGCCGCCGCGGCGCCACAATCGGCCACAGGTCCACTTCCCGTGCCTGCCATGGTCCATCGCGAGCCCTTCACCTTCGCCGATCTCGAGCGCTGGCTCGACACGCACCGCGTCACCGAGATCGAATGCCTGGTCCCCGACCTCACGGGCGTGGCGCGCGGCAAGATCCTGCCGCGCGAGCGCTTCAACGAGGACCGAGGCATGCGACTGCCCGAGGCGGTGGTGGCGATGGGCGTGACGGGCGAGTTCCCCGAGGAAGGGCCCTATTACGACGTGATCCGCGCCACCGATCGGGACATGCACCTGCGCCCCGACCCGACCACCGCGCGCATCGTGCCGTGGGCGGCGGACCCGACGGCCCAGGTGATCCACGACTGCTATGACCGCGATGGTGAACTGGTCCCCTATGCGCCCCGCTCGGTGCTGCGGCGGGTGTGCGACCTGTACCACGCGCGCGGCTGGAAGCCGGTGGTGGCGCCGGAGCTCGAGTTCTACCTGGTCGAACGCAACACCGACCCCGACGTGCCGCTGAAGCCACCGATCGGCCGCAGCGGCCGCAGCGAGACCTCACGCCAGGCCTACTCGATCGATGCCGTCAACGAGTTCGACCCCTTGTTCGAGGACGTGTACGACTACTGCGAGCGCATGGAGCTCAACGTCGACACGCTGATCCACGAGGTCGGCGCCGGCCAGATGGAGATCAATTTCTTCCACGACCACCCGCTCGGCCTGGCCGACGAGGTCTTCCTGTTCAAGCGCACGGTGCGAGAGGTCGCGCTGCGGCACAACATGTACGCCACCTTCATGGCCAAGCCCATCGCCGGCGAGCCGGGCAGCGCGATGCACGTGCACCAGAGCGTGGTGGACATCTCCTCCGGACGCAACCTGTTCAGCCGGGAGGACGGCAGCGCCAGCGACGAGTTCCGCTGGTACATCGGCGGCCTGCAACGCTACGTGCCCACGGCGATGGCGCTGTTCGCCCCCTACGTGAACAGCTACCGGCGGCTGGCACGCTTCACCGCGGCGCCGATCAACATCCAGTGGGGCACCGACAACCGCACGGTGGGCATCCGCTCGCCCGTGGCACTGCCTGCGAACCGGCGGGTCGAGAACCGCGTGATCGGCGCCGACGCCAACCCCTACGTCGCGCTGGCGGCCACGCTGGCCTGTGGCCTGCTGGGCATCGAGCAGCGCCTGGAGCCGCAGCCCGAGTGCACCGGTGATGCCTATCGCGGCGAGCACCAGTTGCCGCAAAGCCTCGGCGAGGCGCTGGACCTGCTGCGCGCCGACACGGCCCTGGCCGAGGTGCTCGGCCGCGCCTTCGTCACGGTCTACACCGAGGTCAAGGAGATCGAGTACGCCGAGTTCATGAAGGTGATCTCGCCCTGGGAGCGGGAACACCTCTTGCTTCACGTCTGACGGCGGTGCGCGGACGGTCGCGCGGGCCTGCGTGAAACCCGAGCCCGGCGGAGGCACCCGCGCTTCGCGCCACAATCCGCGCCGCGGCAGCCCCGGCCCGCGACTTCTTCACAGCCCCCTGACCCTCTGGAGATTGTCCCGATGAACCCAAGCTCCTCCCTCCGCCCCCTGGCCGCCCTGTGTCTGGCCGCCGGTGTGACGCTTTGCGCGCCGATGGCGATGGCGCAGGAGGAGGAGAAGGTCCTCAACATCTACAACTGGTCGGACTACATCGGTGACGGCGTGATCGAGCGCTTCGAGAAGGAGACCGGGATCAAGGTCCGCTACGACGTGTTCGACAACAACGAGATCGTGCACGCCAAGCTGGTGGCCGGCAAGACCGGCTACGACATCGTCGTGCCCTCGTCGAACTGGGCCAAGCTGCAGATGGACGGCGGCCTGCTGCAGCCGCTGGACAAGTCGCGCCTGCCCAACCTGCGCAACCTCGACCCGGCGATCCAGGCCCAGCTCGGCAAGATGGACCCGGGCAACCGCTACATGGTCAACTGGATGTGGGGCTACACGACGGTCGGCATCAACGTCGACAAGGTCAAAGCCGCCCTCGGCGGCAAGCTCCCCGACAACGTGTGGGAACTGCTGTTCAAGCCGGAATACGTCAGCAAGCTCAAGAGCTGCGGCGTGTCGGTGCTCGATTCCGCCAGCGAGGTCGTCCCCGCCGCCCTGCACTACCTGGGCAAGCCGGCCTACAGCCGCAATGCGGGCGACTACGCGCAGGCGGCCAAGGCCCTGAAGGCCATCCGCCCCCACGTCACGCTGTTCAGTTCCTCGGGCTACATCAACGACATGGCCAACGGCTCGATCTGCCTGGCTCTGGGCTGGTCGGGCGACATCAACATCGCGCGCCAGCGCGCGATCGACGGCAAGACCGGTCAGAACATCGAGGCCCTGATCCCGCGCAACGGCGGCGTGCTGTTCTTCGACACCATGGTGATCCCGGCCGACGCCGAGCGCCCGGGCAACGCCCACAAGTTCATCGACTTCATGCTGCGGCCCGAGATCGCGGCGCTGAACACCAACAAGGTGTTCTACCCCAATCCGGTGCCCGAGTCGCGCAAGCACATCCGCGCCGAGGTCGCGAACAACACCTCGGTCTTCCTGTCGGCCACCGACATGGGCCGCATGGTCGCGCCGGATGCGCTCAGCAATGACCTGCGCCGGCTGATGAACCGGACCTTCACCAGCTTCAAGACCGGTCTGTGAGCACCGGCGCGCCGGCCGCCGAGCGCGGCTTCCTGCGCATCGAGGACGTCGTCAAGGAATTCGACGGCTACCGCGCCGTCGACCACGTCAGCCTCGAGATCGCCAAGGGCGAGATCTTCGCCCTGCTTGGCTCGTCCGGCTGCGGCAAGTCGACCCTGCTGCGGCTGGTGGCGGGCTTCGAGACGCCGTGCTCGGGACGCATCGTGCTGGCGGGCCAGGACCTGGGCGGGTTGCCGCCCTACCAGCGGCCGCTGAACATGATGTTCCAGAGCTATGCGCTGTTCCCGCACCTGACGGTGGCCGACAACATCGCCTTCGGCCTGAAGCGTGCGGGCATGCCCGCCGCACAGGTGGCCGAGCGGGTCGATGCGATGTTGCGGCTGGTGCAGTTGTCGAAGTTCGCGCAGCGCAAGCCGCACCAGCTCTCGGGCGGGCAGCAGCAGCGCGTGGCGCTGGCGCGCAGCCTGGCGCGGCAGCCCCAGTTGCTGCTGCTCGACGAGCCGCTGGGCGCGCTCGACAAGAAGCTGCGTGAACAGACGCAGATCGAGCTCGTCAACATCATCGAACAGGTGGGCGTGACCTGCATGATGGTCACGCACGATCAGGAGGAGGCGATGACCATGGCCTCCCGCATCGCGGTGATGAGCGAGGGCCGGCTGTTGCAGGTGGGCTCGCCGGGCGAGATCTACGAGACCCCCTCCAGCCGCTTTGTCGCCGACTTCATCGGCAACGTCAACCTGATGGATGGCCGGCTGGAGGTCGACGAGCACGACCATTGCATCGTCGCCTGCGCCGATTGCCGGCACTACGTCGGCCACGGCATCACGGGTTCCGAGGGCATGCCGGTCAGCGTGGCGATACGCCCGGAAAAGATCCACGTCTCGCGCCAGCCGCCGGCCGACACGCAATTCAATGCCGTGCGCGGGCGGGTGCGCGAGAAATCCTATTTCGGCAGTTTCACCGTCTACCACCTGGTGCTCGACAGCGGAGCGACGCTGAAGGTCAGCCAGTCCAACGTGCAACGCCACCGCGACGACGAGCTGACCTGGGGCGATGAGGCCTGGGCGCACTGGTCGCGCTCGGCGCACGTCGTGCTGACGCAGTGAGCCGCTGAGCCCCAGAGCGCCCGAGAGTCCGCCAAATGGCCACCCCCGCACCCGCCGATCCTGCTGCTGCCGCCGCGGCCAAGCACCGCGTCGGGCTGCGCCGGCTGCGCCTGCCGTCGGGCCGCGCCGCCGTGATCGGCGTGCCCTATGTGTGGCTGCTGGCCTTCTTCCTGCTGCCCTTCGCCGTGGTGGTGAAGATCGCGGTGTCGCAGATGGGAACGGTGCAGCCCGAGGATCTGCTGACCTGGGCCGACGGTCAGCTCACGCTGCGGCTGACCTTCGGCCACTTCGGGCTGATCTTCACCGACCCGCTGTACGTCGGCACCTACCTGCGCAGCGTGCAGTACGCGGCGCTGACCACGGTGTTGTGCCTGCTGATCGGCTACCCCTTCGCCTACTTCATGGCGCGCGCCCGGGCCGCGGTGCAGCCGGTGCTGCTGATGCTGGTGATGCTGCCCTTCTGGACCTCCTTCCTGCTGCGCACCTATGCCTGGAAGGGCCTGCTGACGGCCAATGGCTGGGCGCACGACGTCATCGTCGGCTCGGGGCTGGACCACGTGCTGGCCGCGCTCGGCCTGATCGCCACGCCCGGGCAGTTGATGAACACACCGTTCTCGCTCGTGCTGGGCATGACCTACACCTACCTGCCCTTCATGGTGCTGCCGCTGTACGGCAACCTGGCGAAGATGGATCTGCGCCTGCTCGAGGCCGCGCAGGACCTGGGCGCCACGCCCTGGGTGGCCTTCTGGCGCGTGACGGTGCCGCTGTCCAAGGCCGGCATCATCGCCGGCTCGATGCTGGTCTTCATCCCCTGCATCGGCGAGTTCGTCATCCCTGAACTCCTGGGCGGCCCGGAGACGATGATGATCGGCCGCGTGATCTGGGATGAACTGTTCGCCAACAACGACTGGCCCATGGCCTCCGCGGTGGCGGGGCTGATGATCCTGCTGATCATCGTGCCGATCGCGCTGTTCCAGAAATACCAGGCGCAGGCGCAGGAGCAGCGGCGGTGAAGCCTTCGCGCGCCCATCTGTGGTTCGGCCGCGCCTGGTTGGCGGCGGGCTACTTCTTCCTGTTCGCGCCCATCGTCTCGCTGATCGTCTACTCCTTCAACGACTCGCCGGTGCCCAATGTGTGGCGCGGCTTCTCGCTGCGCTGGTACGAGGCGCTGCTGCAGGACGACGACCTGCTGGCCTCGCTGTGGCTGAGCCTGAAAATCGCCTTCCTGACGGCCTGCGGCGCGGTGGTGCTCGGCACCCTGGCGGCCTTCACGCTGGTCAAGTACACGCGCTTCCGCGGGCGCACGGTCTTTGCCGGCATGGTCAGTGCGCCGCTGGTGATGCCCGAGGTGGTGATCGGCCTGGCCTTGCTGCTGACGCTGGTGAGCCTGCAACGTGCCATCGGCGTGCCCGAGCGCGGGATGCTGACGATCTGGATGGGCCACCTGCTGGTGGGCATGGCCTATGCCACCGTGGTGATCCAGGCCCGTCTGCGTGACCTGAACCCCCAGTTGGAGGAAGCGGCCATGGACCTTGGCGCGCGTCCGCACCAGGTGTTCTGGCTCGTGACACTGCCGATGATCGCGCAGTCGCTGGTGTCGGCCTGGCTGCTGACCTTCACGCTGTCGCTCGACGACGTCGTGCTCGCCGGCTTCCTGTCGGGGCCGGGCTCGACGACGATGCCGCTGGTGATCCTGTCGCGCGCGCGGCTGGGCCTGAACCCGGGCGTCAACGCCGTGGCCACCGTCATCGTCGTCATCGTCGCCATTGGCGTCGTGCTGGCCAGCTACTTCATCGCGCGCGCCGAGCGCCAGCGCAGTCGTGAACTGGCGGCGGCCGCGCGTGGGTGAGCCGTGCACGAGCGGCCCTCCCTGACCACCACCCAAGACCATCCCTTCCCTGCTCGACGAGAGGAGTCCCGATGAAGCCGTTTTCCCTCACCGCGCTCACGCTGGCGCTGGCGGTCGCCTTCCCGGCCACCGCGCAGGACAACGCCCAGGTCCTGCAGGAGTTGCGGGCCCTGAAGTCCCGCATCGCCGAACTCGAAGGTCAATTGAAGGCGCAGGAAGAGCGCAAGCCGCAGTGGGGCATGACGCCCGACCAGGCGCGCGAACTCAATCGCGTGACCGTCAAGACCGAGTCGCTCGAGGACAGCTTCACCGACCAGGGCTACAAGGGCTTGACCATCAAGGGGATGATCGACCCGGCCTTCATCTGGACGCGCAGCGCAGGGGGCAGCTTCGCCTTCCTCAACGAGTTCGGCGGCAACGGCGGTGATCTGTCCTACCCGAACGACGGCTTCGGCTACGCCAACTCCTACTTCGGCCAGGCCATGCTCGACCTGCAGAAGGAGACCGAGGACGGCACGCTCTGGCGCCTGACACTGGCCCCGCAGAAGAACGCTTCCTCGGGCTACAACGTCCGGTCCGTCGTGCACGAGGCCAGCGTGTCGCTGCCGCTGTCCGACAACCAGACCCGGCTGTGGGTCGGGCAGATCCCCGACTGGAGCGGTTACGAGTACTGGTGGAGCCATGAACAGCCGCTGGTCACCCACAACCTGCTCTTCGACTTCACGGCGCCGAGTTTCTACACCGGTGCGGCACTGGACCTGACGCGCGGCGACTGGTGGACCCGGGTGCTGGTGGGCAACATGAACGCGTCCCGCCACGACCGGGACAACCGTGCGCCCGTACTCGCCTACCGGGTGGACTACTCGCGCAGCGAATTCGACGGCTGGGGTGTGGCCGGGGTGGAGGGCAAGTCGTTCAATCAGCGCATCCGCACGTTCGAGATCGATGGCTACTACATGCGCGGCGACTGGACGCTCCAGGGCCAGGTCGCGATCGGGCAGTGGGCTGGCAATGCCGCGGACGGCAACCTGTCGAAGTGGAAGGGGATGTCGGCATTGGTCGGCTACGCCTTCACACCGCGACTGCAGGGCACCGTCAGAGCCGACGTGATCGACAACGCAACGGGTGGTGGCGGCATCTTCGGATCGGCGCCGAACTTCGAGTGCGATCTTCCAGAGCGCGATGCCTTCGGTGCATTGACGGGCAGTCGGGCGGTGGGCGTCTGCCCAGACGGACGAAACGGCTTTGGCCCGAAGATGAACTTCGTCGCCGACTCCGCGGAGTGGGAGCCGGACGGCTCGGGCCGTGGCGCCAACCGCTACGCCTTGAGTCTGGGCCTGCGCTACCTCTACGGTCTGAACACGACCTGGAAGATCGAATACCGGCTCGATGCGGCCAACGGCAACGTCTTCCTCTACCCCGACGGGTCCTACCGCAAGCGCAATGAGCTCCTGGGGACTTCCGTGACGGTCAGCTTCTGAAGATCCCGGCGCTCGCCTACCTGAGCCTGGGCGCGGCCATGGCGCTGGTGGGCTGCTACGTCGGCCTGTCCCGGCTGCTGGTGGCCGTCTTTCCGGTGTTCCTGCTGGCCTGGTTGCGGTTCGGCATCGCCGCCGTGGCCATGCTGCCGTGGTTGCGGCGAGGCCCCGGTGAGCCCGCGCTGTCGCCGCGGGATCGCAAGCTGCTCTTCTGGGAGAGCTTCCTTGGCAATTTCGGTTTCTCGATCTGCATGCTGTTCGGCGTGGCCGCGACCTCGGCACTGGCCGCCGGGGTCGTGATGGCGGCGATCCCGGCGGCGGTGGCCCTGCTGTCGCGCATCGTGCTGAAGGAGGCGATCACGCCACGCGTGCGCTGGGCGATCGTGCTTGCGGCCGCCGGCATTGCGCTGCTGGCGATGGCGCGGCACCCGGCGACGGGCGCTGGGGCTGCGGCGGCCTCCGTTGCGTCCGCGCCGTGGTGGGGCTACGCACTGCTGCTGGGCGCGGTCTTCTGCGAGGCGAGCTACGTCGTGATCGGCAAGCGGCTGACGGCCAGTGTGTCGCCTCGGCGCATCAGCGCGCTGATCAATCTGTGGGGGCTGGCGCTGATCACGCCCTTCGGGCTGTGGCAGTTGCGCGGCTTCGATTTCGGCCCGGTCACACCTGACATCTGGGGCCTGCTGGTGTTCTACGCCATCGCGGCCAGTGTCGTCACGGTGTGGCTGTGGATGCATGGCCTGCGCCATGTGCCCGCATCCCGGGCCGGCGTCTTCACCGTGTGCCTGCCGCTGGCGGCGGCCGCCGTCGGCGTCCTCCTGCTGGAAGAGCCAGCGGGGGTGATGCACGCCTGGGCTCTGCTGCTGGCGCTGGCGGGGCTCCTGCTCGCCACCTGGCCGCAGCGCGAGGCCCCAGCCCCGACGCGTTGAGCGCTACGGCCTGAGACAGCCGCAGCCGCCGCGCCACCGGGCCGCGCGCGCCGATCAGTCATGCGCCGGCGGGCATCACGCCCGGTCACGGTCCGCCACACAGACGGCATAGAGGTCCGCGTACCGCCGGGCGGACGTCGCCCAGCCGAAATCCATGGCCATCGCCGCGCGCTGCAGCGCGCGGCGGCGCGCCAGGTCCCGCCACGCCGATCGCGCGCGCGTCAAGGCCTCGTCGAGATCGGTTGCGTCAGCCCGGCCGAAGACGAAGCCGGTCTGTTCACTTGATGGCGCGCGGTCCTCGGACGGCCCGTCGCGCACCGTGTCGGCCAGCCCGCCGGTGCGCCGCACCACCGGCAGGGTCCCGTAGCGCAGCGCGTACATCTGCGTGAGCCCGCAGGGCTCGAAGCGCGACGGCACCGCCAGCAGGTCGGCACCGGCGATCAGACGGTGCGCCCGGCCTTCGTCGTAATCGGCGTGGCTGGCCACGCGGCGGGGATGCTGGCGCGCAAGGTCGCGGAAACCGGCTTCGAGCGCGGCGTCTCCATTGCCCTGGACGATGAACTGTCCGCCGCTGTACAGCCATCGCGGCAGCACCTGCAGCAGCAGGTCCAGGCCTTTCTGCGCTGTCAGCCGGCTGAGTGCGCCGAGCAAGGGCGCGTCGGCGTCGGGTGCAAGGCCGACTTCCGTCTGCAAGGCCGCCTTGCAATGGGCCTTGCCGTGGAGGTGGTCGCGGTCATAGCCGCAGGCCAGGTGGGCATTGGTCGCCGGGTCCCAGACGGCAGTGTCGATGCCGTTGAGGATGCCCGAGACCACGGCCGCGCGCGCGCGGATCACGCCGTCCAGCCCGTGCCCGTATTCCGGCGTGGCGATCTCGTGCGCATACGTCGGACTCACCGTGGTGATGCGGTCGGCGAACTTCAGGCCCGCCTTCATGAAGGACAACTGCCCGTGGTATTCCAGGCCGGCGCTCGTCAGGTAGGCCGATGACAGCCCGAGCAAGGCGCCGTCGGCATGGGGGAACAGCCCCTGGTAGGCCAGGTTGTGCACCGTGAAGACCGATGTCGCCGGCCGGGCGTGGCTGTGCAGGTAGGCGCAGGCCATACCGGCATGCCAGTCGTGCGCATGCACCACATCGGGGCGCCAGCGCGGCAACACCCCCGCACCGGCGATCTGCGCCGCGACCCAACCCAGCAAACCGAAGCGCTGCAGGTTGTCCGGCCAGTCCCGACCGTCGGGCATCAGGTAGGGATTGCCGGGGCGTCGATAGAGCATGGGGGCGTCGATCACCCAGGCGGGCAACCCGTCGGCGCCGAGGCGACCTGCGAGCAGACGCACGCCTGCCACGCCCAGGCAGGTGCCCAGGTCGGCCACCTTGCGGGTCTGCGACATGCCCTCCAGGATGCCCGGCAGGCCCGGCAGCAGGAGGCGCGCGTCGAGCCCGGCCGTGCGCTGCGCTTGCGGCAGCGCCGCCGCCACATCTGCCAGCCCGCCGGTCTTGACCAGTGGAAAGCACTCGGAGGCGACGTGCAGGACCTTCACGGGCATGGACGAGGAGCGCGGGCCAGACGGACGCGCTGGAGGAGCCTTCCCGATGGCGATGGCATCGGCGCTGCAGACGGTGTCAGACGCCGGCGCCGGCGCCGTCGCGCGCACCGATGACGGCCTCGATCATCTCGCGCGTGACGAGTGTCACACCGTTTCCGGTGCGGTGGAAGCGACGCGCGTCCTCCTGCGGATCCTCGCCGATCACCATGCCGTCAGGCACCTGGCATCCGCGGTCGACCACCGTGCGGTTCAGGCGCACACCCCGGCCCACCGTCACGCCCGGCAGCAGCACGCTCCAGTTGACGCTGGCGTGGGAATGCACGCGCACTTGCGAGAACAGCACGCTGCGGAAGACCGAACCCGAGACGATGCATCCGCCCGAGACCAGCGACTCGATGGCCATGCCTCGGCGGTCGTCGGTGTTGTGGACGAACTTGGCCGGCGGCAGCTGGGGCTGGTAGGTCCAGATCGGCCAGCGCGTGTCGTACAAGTTCAGCAGCGGGTCGGTGGCCGTCAGGTCGATGTTGGCGTCCCAGTAGGCGTCGATGGTGCCGACGTCGCGCCAGTAGGGCTCGCAGCCCAGACGTCGCCCGACGCAGCTCAGCTCGAAGGGGTGCGCCGCCGCCTTGCCCAGTTGGACCGCACGCGGGATGATGTCCTTGCCGAAATCGTGACTCGAGTTCGGGTCGGCGATGTCGCGCTCGAGTTCTCGGTACAGGTAGCGCGCGTTGAAGATGTAGATGCCCATGCTGGCCAGCGCGCGGTCGGGCTTGCCCGGGATCGCTGGTGGGTCGGCCGGCTTCTCGACGAAGGCCGTGATGTTGCGCCGCTCGTCCACGGCCATCACACCGAAGGCCCGGGCGTCGAGCCGGTCGACCTCGATGCAGCCCACCGTGCACTCCCGGCCCATCGCCACGTGGTCGGCCAGCATCACGGCGTAGTTCATCTTGTAGACGTGGTCGCCCGCCAGCACGACGATGTAGTCGGCGCCATAAGCCGCCAGGATGTCCTGGTTCTGGTAGACCGCGTCGGCCGTGCCGCGGTACCAGGACTCCTCGTCCACGCGCTGCTGCGCCGGCAGCAGGTCGACGAATTCGTTCATCTCCGGCCGCAGGAAGGCCCAGCCGCGCTGCATGTGGCGCAGCAGGCTGTGGCTCTTGTACTGAGTGATGACGCCGATGCGCCGGATGCCGGAGTTCAGGCAGTTCGACAGCGCGAAGTCCACGATGCGGAACTTGCCACCGAAGTAGACCGCCGGCTTGGCCCGGTTGTCGGTCAGGTTCTTCAGGCGACTGCCTCGTCCGCCGGCCAGCACCAACGCGACCGCGCGCTTGGGCAGGTCCAGACTCTGGGCAAGATCGTGCGGGGTGATCATCGTGGCGCTCCTGCGGAAGGACGTTTGCGCGTGCCACACGCGGGCCCCGTCCCTCGCGCGATTGTGGATCCGAAGCACCGCCGCGCAAAGGCCTCGGACATTGGCGTGAGCCCTGCACCCGCCCGGCCTGGAACGTCGGCCGTGCGCACGTCAGGCCAGCGCGTCGACCCAGGCCATCTGGCCCGGCAGGCAGTGGCGGCGCAGGTCGTGGTGCGCCTGCGCGTGTGCCCGGGCGCGCGAGCCCAGCCGGGCGCGGCGCGCAGGCTCCTCCAGCAGGCCGCAGACCTCGCGCACCAGGCCGGCGCCGTCGAAGAAGTCCACCAGCACACCCGTGTCGTCGTGGGTGATGGCCTCGCGCACCGGGGCGGTGTCGCTGGCGACGATGGCGCAGCCGGCGCTCATCGCCTCCAGCAGGCTCCAGCTCAGCACGAAGGGATAGGTGAGGTAGACATGCACGCTCGACAGCTGCAGCAACGTGACGAAGCGTCCGTAGGGGATGCGGCCGAGGAAGTGCACGCGCGACAGGTCCAGCTGGTCAGCCACCTCCGACAGGAAAATCTGCTTCCAGGTGCGGCGCTGTCCGTCGGGCCCGCGCGGCGGCTGCGCGCCGTAGCTGACGTCGTCACCGCCGACGATCATCACGCGCGCCCGCGGCCGCTGGCGCAGCAGGGCCGGCAGCGCGCGCATGAAGACGTGGTAGCCGCGATAGGGCTCGAGGTTGCGGTTGACGAAGGTGATGATCTCGTCGCCCGCGCGCAGCTCCAGCGCCTGCCCCTGGCGCGTGCGCAGTTGCAGGAAGGCACCGGGATGGGGACGCACGCGTTCGGTGTCGATGCCGTCGTGCATCACCGTGATGCGCTCGCGAAAGGGCGCGGGGAAGACCTGCGCCTGCCACTGCGTGGGCGACAGGCCGGCCACCGCGATCGGGAAGTGCAACTCGTGGTTGGCGTTCTTCATGCGCAGCCGGCAGGCCTGCTCCGGCTCGTCGCGCCGGAACTCCGGGTCGAAGTCGACGTCCGCGCCTTCGGTGCGGTAGTAGAACTCGCAGTAGATGCCCAGCCGCGCCGCCGGCCAGACCTCCTTCAGGAACAGGCTCTCGCCCCAGCCGGGATGGGCGACGATGACGTCGGGTCGGAAACCCTCGGCGTCCAGCGCACGCGCCGCACGCCAGGCGGCCTCACCCCGGATCACCTTGGTGTCGAGGTCCTGCAGCCAGCGATGCGGGCCCCCGGCCCGTTCCGGCGGCTGCACCGGGTAAGCCACCGAGCGCACCCCGGGCAGCGGCGCCGACGCATTGACGTGCAGCGCGACGACGGTGTGGCCGCGCGCGGCCATCGCCGGCGCCAGGTGCAGGAACTGGCCCGGGAAGTTCTGGTGGACGAACAAGAGGTTCATGGCGGCCGGGCACGGTGGGGTCACCGATCGTATCCCGCGTGATCCCCCGATGCGCGCACAAGCCGACGCCCTGCGCGTGCGCAAGCGCTGACCCCGCGTCGTGGCCACACTCCGTCGGATGCCACCGACACCCGGTCTCCCGTGGGAGCCATCGTGAAGACAGCGGCGATCGCGCTCGGCGTTCGACTCTTCAGCGGACTCTTCGGCGGCCTCTGCAGCGCGCTCTGCAGCGCGTGGCCGCTTGCAGCGGCCGCCGTCCTGGCGCTGGCGCTCGCCTCGTCAGGCCGAGACGCCCACCAGCATGTGGTACTTCTGGGGCATGGCCCGGCGCTTCAAGCCCGCCGACGCATCGCTGACCGACCGCATCCGCGAAGGCCAGGGCCGCAT
>Ga0172372_10000832_pt1 | contig 47528 bp, 50 predicted proteins | sample LakKiv5m_2_FD_114544 | JGI IMG/M metagenome (GOLD analysis project Ga0172372, IMG submission 114544) | Freshwater microbial communities from Kabuno Bay, South-Kivu, Congo - kab_092012_9.5m | ecosystem: Environmental > Aquatic > Freshwater > Lake | place: Democratic Republic of the Congo...
CATCGGTACCGTGCGTGTGCAACGCCGCGTAAGCGCCGTGCGTCAACCCCGGGTACATGGTCCAGGCCTGGTTGGCCGAGTTCATCATTTCGTAAAAGCACTGGTTGACGATCAGCGGCAAGCCTTGGCCACCAAACTCGGGGTCACACGCCAGCGCGGGCCAGCCGCCTTCCACATACTTGGCGTAGGCCTCCTTGAAGCCCTTTGGGGTGGTCACCGCGTGGGTGGCCTGGTCCAACTGGCAGCCCTCTTCATCGCCACTGACATTCAACGGCAACAACACCTCGGCAGCAAACTTGCCGCCCTCTTCCAGCACGGCGTTGATGGTGCCGGCGTCCATGTCGGCGTGTACCGGCATCGCTTGCAAGTCGGCTGTGACGCCCAGCAACTCGTGCATCACAAACTGCATGTCGCGCAACGGGGGGGTGTAGATAGGCATGGTGTTCTCCTAAAAAATGCGAAAGATTGAAATGGCCGTGGCCTATCGTTTGACGCTGACCGCACCCGCCGGAGTGGGTCGGCCATAGCGCCGCAAAATGTTTCCGAAACCGGTATTGGCGCGATCCACTGCACCCGGGTTCTTTAAAAAGCGGGCTTCGTAGTGCAGGGCCAAAATCAGGCCATGAATCTCGAACCCCATCTGCTGCGCGTCAGCGTCCGCCACCAGATGGCCTTCGTCGCGCGCCTGCACAATGGCACGGTACATGGCGTTCAGCCAGGTCTGCACCGAGCTGGCCAGCGCGTCGCGCACGGAGCCCGGACGATCGTCAAACTCGACCGCGCCGCTGATGAAGATGCAACCGGACTGGATTTCGATGGCCACGCGCTTCATCCAGTTGGCAAAGAGAGCGCGCACCCGCGGCAAGCCGCGCGGCGCATTCATGGCCGGGAAAAACACCTCATCGGAAAAGCGTTGGTAGTACTCGCGCACCACCGAAATCTGCAACTCTTCACGCGAGCCAAAATGAGCGAACACGCCGGACTTGCTCATGCGTGTGACTTCGGCCAGCGCGCCGATGCTCAGGCCCTCCAGCCCAATCTGCTCGGCCAGCCCCAGCGCGGCCTTAACGATCAGTTGTTTGGTCTGCTGGCCTTTTTGCAGCGCGCGCTCGCCCCCTGACCTGGTGGTGGCGCTGCGGCTGACAGATTTGGCGCGAAGAGGTGTTACGGACATGGCACGGTTAAAAAGAACGACCGTGCTATTTTGCAGCAAATAAACAGCGACACAAGCCCCCGGGAGACTTCTAGGGGCTAACTTCTAAGAAGATTAAGGGTAAACCCGCTCAACGCGATCGGATCATGGTGCCGAAAGCCTGGTTGGTCAGAATCTCCAGCAGCAGCACGTGCGGCACGCGCCCGTCGATGATGTGCACCGAGTTGACACCACTTTTGGCGGCATCCAATGCCCCGGCCATCTTGGGCAGCATGCCACCTGAAATCGTGCCGTCGGCAAACAGCTCGTCAATGCGTTTTGCCGTCAGGTCGGTCAGCAACTGGCCGGATTTGTCCAGCACGCCGCTGATATTGGTGAGCATCATCAATTTTTCTGCTTTTAAAACAGTAGCAAGCTTGGCAGCAACGACGTCGGCGTTGATGTTGTAGCTTTCATTGTCTTCACCAAACCCGATGGGGCTGACCACCGGAATGAAAGCGTCGTCTTGCAGCGCCTTGACCACGGCCGGGTCGATGCTGACGATGTCGCCCACCTGCCCCACGTCGTGCTCTTTGCTGGGGTCAGCACGGTCAACCATCTTGAGTTTTTGCGCGCGGATCAGCCCGCCGTCGCGCCCGGTCAGCCCCACCGCCTTGCCACCGGCGTGGTTAATGAGGCCCACAATGTCTTGCTGCACCTCGCCGCCCAGCACCCATTCCACCACCTCCATGGTCTCTGCGTCGGTCACGCGCATGCCCTGGATGAATTCCCCCTTTTTGCCCAGGCGCTTGAGCAATCCTTCAATTTGCGGCCCGCCGCCGTGCACCACCACCGGGTTGATGCCCACCAGCTTGAGCAACACCACGTCTTGCGCAAACGCCTGTTGCAACGCCGAATCGGTCATGGCGTTGCCACCGTATTTGATGACTATGGTCTTGCCGTGGAACTTGCGGATGTAGGGCAGCGCCTGCGCCAGAATCTGGGCCTGCGCGGCGGGGGTAATGGCGGGTACAGCGGTCATAAAAGATTCAGCCTGGAGGGAGCAAAAGTTGACTTGCGCAAATTGTGCCGCATGTTGGCCGGTGAAGCCTGAAATGCCAGGTCAAGTGATGTGGTAGCCGTGCACGCACATCTGCAACAGGGTCTTGATGCGCAGCACATCGCCTTGCTGGGCTGCTTGTTGCAGGGCTTGCAGGTGCGGCTGCAAATTGTCCCATGGCAAAAAGTCTTCATGCGCTTTCATGATGCGCGGGTGTGCGGTGGGCTCGGGGTGGTCACCAATGAGCAACTCTTCATACAGTTTTTCACCTGGGCGCAGGCCAGTGACCGCGATCGCGATATCGCCATCAGGTGCAGCGGCGTCGCGCACGCGCAATCCAGACAGCTCGACCATGCGCCGCGCCAGATGCATGATTTTGACCGGCTCCCCCATGTCCAGCACAAACACGTCGCCGCCTTGCCCCATGGCTCCCGCCTGCAACACCAGTTGCGCCGCTTCAGGGATGGTCATGAAGTAGCGCGTAACCTCGGCGTGCGTGACCGTGAGCGGCCCGCCCGCCGCCAATTGCTTGCGAAACAGCGGTACCACGCTCCCGCTGGAGCCCAGCACGTTGCCAAAACGCACCATGGCAAAACAGGTAGGCGGCTGTTGCACAGCCAAAGCCTGCAACACCAGTTCGGCCATGCGCTTGCTGGCACCCATGACGTTGGTGGGGCGCACCGCCTTGTCGGTACTAATGAGCACAAAGCGGCGCGCACCGCTGGCCTGCGCCGCCTGCGCCAGATTGAGCGTACCAAGCACGTTGTTCAAAATACCTTCGCCCGGGTTGTCCTCCACCATCGGCACGTGCTTGTACGCGGCCGCGTGATAGACCGTGGCCGGGCAGTACTGCTGGCAAATGGCTTGCAAGCGGGCCGGGTTGGTCACACTTCCCAGCAGCGGCACCAGTTGCACCCCCAAGGCACCGGCCTGGCACAGCGCCTGTAGCTCCTGGTGGATGGCGTACAGGTTGAATTCAGAATGGTCCAGCAACAGCAACCGGCACGGTTGCTGCAACACAATCTGGCGCGTGAGCTCGCTGCCGATGCTGCCGCCTGCGCCACTGACCAACACCGTCTGGCCCGCCAGATCCCGTGCCAGCAAATCAGCACGCGGGGACACCGGATCGCGACCCAGCAAGTCTTCAATATCGAGCTCATGAAAATCCTGTACCGTCACGCGGCCACTGGCCAAGTCGGACAAACCGGGCAAGGTACGCACGTGCACAGGCAAGTGCTGCAAACTTTGCAGCACAGCGTTGCGCCGCTCCCGGCTGGCGCTGGGCATGGCCAGCAGGATGTCGGTAATGCCTTGCGAAGCAATCAGCCGGGTAATTTCCTGGGGCGCGTAAATGCTCAACCCATTGACACTGCGCCCCACCTTGCCGGGGTCATCGTCGATAAAACCCAGCACCGCGTATTGGTTGGACAGCCGCAACGCCACCGCCGTTTGCGCCCCGGCGGTGCCGGCACCATAGATCAGCAGGCGGCCTGACTGCCTGGCGCTGGTATGGCCTTCTTCCGTGAGCCAGACACGCGCCAGGGCACGACTGGAGCCCACCAAAAACAAAAAAATCAGGGGCTGCAACACGCCCAAACTGCGTGGCACACCAACCCAGTGCATCCAGATCAGCACCGCCAACAGCAGCATCGCGTACCACCCAACCGCCTTGCCGGTGGTGTACAGCGCGGTTTGCCCGGAGTACCTGAAGATGGCACGGTACAGGCCAAAACGCATGAACACCGGCAACGCCAACATCGGTGCCAAACCATATACCCACCACTGCGCCCCACTGGGTCGGTGCAGTGCGTCCAGGCGCAAGGTGAAAGCCAGCCAAGTGGCCAACAACGCCAGACAAACATCCAGCGCCATCACCGAAGCCTGCTTGAGCGGCCGCGGCCACCTCAATACCTTGCTTTGCATGAAGGGCATACGCACCAAAAAAAACGATCCCTGAAAACAGCAAATGCCGACTTGATGCGGCATTTGCGATGGGCGAAAGTAATCTGCCGGGTTATCAGACAGCAAACGATTCTTTGCTCTTTCCTTGCGCCACCTGAGCGGACAGCCAGCGCGGCATCAGGCCACGGCCGGACCAAGCTTCACCATTGGGGCCACGGTATTTGATGGCCACGGGCGTACTGGTTTTACCACCCGACGCCTTGCGTGCACGGCTCTTGCCAGCTTGAAGATCGGCCACGGTGATACCGTAGGCAGCCATTTTTGCCTTGATATCTTCTACCGCAGCTTGAAACTCTTGCAACTTGATTTCTTCAGCCTGTTTTTGCAACTTGGCGATCTGGTTCTGGATTTCTGTCAAACTGGTCATGTGAATTACCTTTATGAGAAAAATAAAAGAGGTGTCGATTATGACTTGATTAATGAATGATGTGATCCTGTTTGAGCACTTTCCATGTTGTCAAAAAAATGATTTGCAAGTCAAACCAGAACGATTGCCGGTGCAAGTATTCAACATCAAGCGCCACTTTGGCTGGTATGGGCAACTCATCGCGCCCGTTGATCTGCGCCCACCCCGTCAACCCCGGCACCAGGGAGTGCACCCCGGCGCGGGTGCGCAGGTCAATCAGGTCTTGCTGGTTGAACAAGGCTGGGCGCGGGCCCACAAAACTCATGTCGCCCGCCAAAATACTCCAAAGCTGAGGCAATTCATCCAGGCTGGTTTTCCTGATGAAACTGCCAATGGGGGTGAGATAAGCGTCCGGGTTATTCAACAGGTGCGTTGCCAGCGCAGGCGTGCCGGTTTGCATACTGCGGAACTTGGGCATTTTAAAAAGAGTGTTATTACGCCCCACGCGTTCTGACCAATACAAAACCGGGCCTTTGGAAGTGATCCGCACCAGCAGCGCCACAAGCATAATGGGTAACAGCAGAAAACAACCAGCCAGCGCCACCAGAAACACATCAAATAATCTTTTCATTGCGAATTCAGAATTGTCAATTTTGCTCATCGACAGGCATCATGACTTTGCATCGCCTTTCGCAACCCCTGTGCCACCGACACCGGCGGCACCCAGCGCAGCAACTGCCGCGCTTTGGCGCTGTCAACCTGCAAATTGCCGCACAGACGTTGCACCGCCTCACCTTTGCCCAGCAACGCACCTACCGCTTGCAAGACCCACACCGGCACCGGCAGCAGGCGCGATGGCACACCGGCGGCACGGGCCAAGCAGCGCACCAGTTCGACGGTGGACAGATCTTGCCCGTCGCTGACCAAAAAAGTCTGGTTGGCCGCCCGGGGATGGGTGGTGCAGGTGATGATGAAATCGACCAGGTTGTCCAACGCGATCAGGCTGCGCTGGTTGTGGATGGCACCCAGCGGCAAGGGCCAGCCTTTTTGAACCGCGCGCATCAGGGCGGCAAAGTTGGCCTTGACACCCGGGCCATAGACCAAGGGCGCGCGGATGATGACGACTTGCATGCCGGTTTGGGCTGCAATCTGGCGCAGGCCCACTTCGGCCTCTTGCTTGCTGATGGCGTAGGGGTCTTGCGGGTGGGGAGTGTCTCTTTCTGTAAAGGCCTGACCGGTCTCGGTGGCCTCACCATTGACCTTGATTGAGCTCATGAAAATATAGCGCTTGACGCCCGCTGCGCTTGCCTGACGGGCTAGATTAAGCGTGCCTTCAACATTCACTCTGCGAAACTCTGCGAGCGGATCCAGGGCGGTGTCAGACATCACGTGCACACGGGCGGCCAGGTGAATAACCGCATCTACATCCTGTAGCGCGGTTACCCAATTTGCCCCCGGTCCAATGTCCGTCATCTGTGTATTCGCGCTCCCGGGAATCCTGGCTGATGATGCCGCGCGCACGATCGCTCTCACAGCATATTGCCGACGTATCAATTCCGTACAAAGTTCGTGTCCAACAAAGCCATTGGCGCCCGTCACCAATAATGCAGCACTCATTCCATCATTCGCTTTTTTCGAAGCAGATTGCAATATTCGTCAACTAATTGTCTATTGATCTTTCTGGCATCAAATAAAGTCAACGCACGTTGCCTGGCAGCTTCACCCAATTTTTTTATCAATAATTTATCCACCAGCAATTTTTCCAGGGAACTTGTCAGTTCTTCAACATTTCGCAGTGGTACCAATAAACCTGTTTCGCCATGCACTACTGCATCCGATAAACCATAAATTTTCGTTCCGACAGTCGGGACGCCCATCGCGGCGGCTTCAATGACAACCGTCCCGAAACCTTCGCGGTAACTCGGCAAACAAAGAATATCAGCGATCGAAAAATATGACTCCGGGACATCTGTATATCCAACAACATGCACATCAGAAAGGTGATCAATCTGGCTTAGCAAAATCGAACCCGCAACACCACTGCCAGTATCAAAAGAACCAACAAGCACCAGATGTGCGTCATTTCCAGTAGCTTTTAACCGTTGAAAAGCCTCCAACAACTCGCGCACGCCTTTGTCAACTGTGATGCGGCCAACAAACAACAAGACGGGTGCCTCAGACGGTATTCCAAGTGACTGGCGTATTGACTCGCGCTGGCTCTGTACGAAGCGGTTGGGATTGAAGCGCCGCACGTTCACACCAGCGAGAGAACCAGCTCCGATGCAGAACAATCGACTGGCATCCGCTATTCCTTGTTCGATCAGAAATTTTCTTTGACTTGCACTGTCTGTGTAGCAGCGCGTGTTCAAAATTCCAATTAACTTGTCACTTGCACGAGTCACCCTGCGCTTGATGCCGCGCATGTCAACCCAAGGCTGCCCGGTAAAGGTGTGCAGCCGCACCGGCACGCGGGCCAGGAACGCTGCCAATGCGGTCAGCAGCCCGGCTTTGGGCGTGGTCGAATGGGCAATCTGGATGCGTTCGCTCCGAAAGAATCGGTACAGGCAAACCAGCGCGATCAGGTCGCGCCAAGGTGAGATCGAGCGCGGGATATTGATAGGAACGCAGAGCACCCCCTGCAACCCTTGCAACAAAGCCATCTCGGGCTCATCGCTGGCCACCACCGTCACTTGTGCACCCTGTGCACCGAGCGTGGCAATCTGCTGCTTGAGTTGCGCCACTACGAAGAACGCAACGGTGGAGATGCGAGCGATACGGATGCCGGACAGGCGTTTGCTCATGCTCATCCTACGCTCCAGCGCGCTGTTGCCAGGCGTGCACCAGCTCTTTCAGGCCGTCTTCCATGGCGACGGTATGCCGGTAGCCCAGTTCCCGCTCAATGCGGGAGGTGGAATAAATCGCACGTCCAGTCAGGGCATCAACCCGCGATCCGGTCAAAGGAAAACCCGGGATGCCACCCAGCAGGGCGGACGGCAATCTGACTGACCATTCTGGCAACCTGAGGCGCGGCGAACGCCTGCCAAGTGCATCCGCGATCACGTCAACAAAAGTTTCAAGCGTGCGGTGGTCAGACAAATTAAAGAGACGGTCGTTCGCTTGCAGTTTGGTGCCACACAGCATCAGTGCCTCTGCAACGTTAGCCACATGAATGTAATTTGCGGACGCGCCGGGAAATCCGATAAAGAAAAAGCGCCCGCGTTGAATCATGCCGATCAGGCCAAAGAGCGACTGATTGCTCATCTCCGAACCGTACACGTTCGAGGGTCGCAAGACCACATGTTCAAACGCGCCGCCTTCTGCTGCAGCCTGCACCAGGCCATCCGACAACACTTTGGTGACCTCGTAGGTCCCGATCGGATGCAGCTCGGTTTGCTCGGTCACCACGCCCGCGCGCTGCCTGCCGTACGCGCCCACGCTGCTGAGCTGGACCCAGCGCCCGATGCGGCCACTCGCGGCATCGATCAGGTGTCGCGTCCCCTTTACATGTACCGCATACATACTTGCTTGATCGCGAATCTCTCCAGCGCAGTGATACAGAATATCGGCACCGTCCACGAACGAGCGCAACACATCCTGGTTGAATAGACCGCCGGAGCATAGCGTCGCACCCGGTTCAACGGCATTCTTTCTGGAAAGTACACGCACTTTGTGCCCGTGCGCCAGATGGCGCAGCGCCAGCTTGCGACCGATGAAGCCAGTTCCCCCTGTGATTGCAACGATCATCTTGCAATCATGCGGTAATAAAAATATTTCAGGAACTGGAACCCGATATTGGGCCAGATCAGATAGAGCGGAACATCCAACTTGCTCACAATGCTCCTTACTGTGCGGATCGCGCGCAAGGTCTCCGCTGCCCGATTGCCCGACACATTTATCGGGTGAACGCGATAGCGGATCAGTGAGGCTTCGATGCCCATCAACCGATGACGCTTGGCGATCCTGAGCCACATCTCGTAGTCTTCGCGTAAGGAAGCGTCTTCAGTCAGCATACCCACTTCCTGAAAGACTTCGCGCCGAATGAGCACGCTGGAATTGGGAAAGAAGTTGCCGCGCAACAATTGGGAAAAATGGTTGGCGCGTACCTGGCGCGGATTCATCCGTGCGGCAAGTATTTTGTCGCCCAGAAACGATTCCGCTTGGGTATAACACAGCGCCGCATCCGCGTGCTGCTCCAGCAGTTTCACCTGCTGCTCCAGTTTGTCTGCCAGCCAAAGATCATCGTCATCGCAGAACGCAATGTATATTCCCCGGGCCTGGCGAATGCCGTAATTTCGGTTAACGGCAATGACGCCATGGTTTGCATTTCTGAAATAGTGCACCCGCGGGTCAGCGATACTGCTCACATAGTCGCTGGTGTCGTCTTCGGACAGGTTATCGACGACGATCAGCTCGAAGTCAGTGTAGGTTTGCGTCAGAATTGAATCCAGCGTTTGCGCTAGCAACTTTGCCCGCTTATAGGTGGTAACGATCACGGAAACGCAAGGTGTCTTGCCTTGCAGGACAGACGCCGCAGTCATCCGTTTTTCCCGAATGCCTGTTGGCAAAGGCAGAGCGTGGCATCAATCTCGTCTTCGAACCGGCTTTGCAGCGCAAAGCCGGTCGTTTTCAATTTGGCAATGCTGTAGTCCAAAGTCGTAGCCTGCTCGCCCCACTGCGGCTCGACGCGTTCGATGGGTGGGGTGAAGCCAAGCACAGCCTGACATCGGGCCGCAACCAGTTGGGTCATTTCATAGATGCTGCGCGAACATTCACCACCGAGATTGAACAAGCCGTCGCCACACTTTGATTCCGGCAATGCCATGATGTGCGCCACGCAGCGTGCCGCATCTTGCAAGGTGATGAAGTCGCGTTGCTGTAACCCGTTCGAGCGCAGCACCAGCTTGCCGGTAGTCACCACTTGGCGACACAAGTCGTTCACCAGCAGCGTCCAACGGTTGACCTCCGCAGCTATCGGTGCGCCAAACCCGTTCGACAGACGCAATACGACGCCGTCGATTTTTTCCTGATCACGCGCCGCGAGCACGAAGTCTTCTGCAACCTTGTGCGTAATCGCGTAGGGATGGACGGGACGCGGAACCGTTTGCTCCGATATGGCACCCACCAAGGGCACACCATACACATGCGCCGTCGAGAAATATATGAAACGGCGCACGCCTGCCGCTTGAGCTGCCTGCAGCAAGCGCAGCGTACCCATGCCATTTACTTCTAGCGCAGCGCTGGCATTTTGCGCACAGTCGATCTCGTTTAGCGCCGCCAGATGGATAACCGTATCAACGCCTGCACAGATATCGCTGTCATCCTGCGCAATATCCCAGGGCACGATCTCACCGTTGCCCAACCAATGCAATTTGGGTGCGCTGGTACGGCGCGAGGTCAACCGCAAGCCCAGGTTCGCATCGGCGGCCAAATGTTGGGCTATGCGCCCTCCCACATAACCCAGACCGCCTGTGATCAGAACGCGTTTATTCATTAGCGATGTTTGATTTCCCAGTTGTAGGGAATGGCGGGGTCGAAGGGATCAAGGCGGTCAATCTCGTCCGCGCGGTGGGTGGTGGTGGTGCAATTGGCAACGATGGCCATCTCGCTGCCTATGCCTTTGAAACCGTTCCACACCATGGGCGGAACGGTCACGAGGCAGTAGTTGTCCGGCCCCATGAATATCTCTTGCAACTTGCCGCGTGTGGGGCTTCCAGCTCTATCGTCGTACAACACGAATTTGATGTTGCCGTGCGGCACGGCGTAGTTAAGCACCATCTCTTTGTGGATGTGCCATCCTTTGATTGCGCCAGGGTGCACGCAGGAAAAATAGATCTCGCCGAACCCGGCGAACCCCGGCGCATCGTTGCGCAGCATGTGCATGATCTTGCCGCGCTCGTCCAATATCTGTTTGAGTGGGGTGATTCTTACGCCTTCGATCATTTACGACTCCATGTATTGCTTGATTTGTTGACTGGAAATCTCCATCGCATTTTGCCCTTGGTGTACGCCACGATACCAGGCAACTGTTTCACCGATGGCGCGCGTCACTTCCCATTTAGGTTGCCAATGCAGCAGCTGGTGTGCCTTATCGCAATTCAGATGCAGCAGATTCGCCTCATGCGGCGCGTCGAGCTCGGAGGCGACATCAACACGCCCGCATCCCCAATCGGCAACGATCATCTCCGCCAAATCTTTCACGGTACATATGGATTGCGCATTCGGGCCGAAATTCCATGCTCCGGAAAATCGCTTAGGTTCTTCCAGCAGTCTTGCCGCAACCAGCAGATAGCCGGACAGAGGCTCCAGTACATGTTGCCAGGGACGCGTCGAACTGGGGCTTCGCAAGAAAATGTCTTTGCTGCTGCGCAATGCGCGGATGGCGTCCGGCACGATACGATCCGTCGCCCAGTCGCCGCCACCAATGACATTACCCGCGCGTACTGTGGCAGCACCAAAACCGGGGCGTGTATGAAAAAACGAATCCTGATAGGAAGAAAACACCAGCTCGGCAGCCGCTTTGGACGCGCTGTAGGGATCGTGCCCACCCAGCTCGTCGTTTTCACGATAACCCCATATCCATTCGTTGTTGCGGTAGCACTTGTCCGAAGTAACATAAACCAAGGCCTTGAGCGGATCACACTGGCGCGCAGCTTCCAGGATATTTACGGAGCCTGCAACATTGGTATCGAAAGTCGGTTTGGGCTCAGCATAAGAGAGACGCACCAGCGGCTGAGCCGCCAAGTGGAACAAGATTTCTGGCTGGAATTTGTCGAACGCAGCTTTGACCGACGAAAAATCGCGGATGTCACCCGTGACATGTTCAATCAGGTTATTCAACCCCAGCAGATTAAAGTGGTCATCCTCATTTTTGGGCGGGAGGGCATAACCATAAACCTGCGCGCCCAGATGGTGCAGCCACAGGCATAACCAAGAGCCCTTAAACCCCGTGTCACCGGTTACAAGAACCCGCTTGCCACGGAAGATTTCCAACGATTGCTTGTTCACCATTTGATCCACGGTGCCTCGCCTCTTACAAACAATCCATTCAGATAGGCATAGTCGCGATAGGTATCCATCGGCTGCCAGAAACCGTCGTGTTTGTACATCATCATTTGTCCGTCTGCCACCAGTTTGCGCATTGGTTCCTGTTCGAAGACCAGGTCTTCCCGCTCATCCAGATAATCGAAAATCTTTTTGCTGCACACGAAAAAGCCGCCGGAAATGCGTCCGGCAATTGCCTGCGGTTTCTCGTTGAATTCGGTCACACGGCCATCCGAAGAAATCATCAACTCGCCGAATCGCCCGGGCGGACGCACGCCAGTGACAGTCAGCACCCGGCCGTGTGCGATGTGAAAATCAATCAGCTTGGCGATATCGATGTCCCCTACGCCGTCACCATAGGTCAGCATGAAATACTCGTCGTTGCCAATGTATTTACGGATCTTGCGCACCCGCGCACCAGTCATCGCATCCTGACCGGTATCGGCCAGCGTCACGCGCCAATCAGATTCTTCATGTTCTGTGTGATATTCGATGCCTTTTGCAGCGCCCAATTGCAACGAAAAGTCGCGCGTGTGCGCTTCGTAATTCAGAAAGAAATCCTTGATGATCTGCCCCTTGTACCCCAGGCACAGCACAAAATCCTTATGCCCAGCGCTGGCGTAGTATTTCATGATATGCCACAGGATGGGCAAGTTGCCCACCGGTATCATCGGCTTGGGAAGGTTCTCATTCACGTCACGAATGCGTGTTCCCTGCCCACCGCAAAGGATGATTGTTTTGAGAGATATATTCATGTGTACCACATTTGGTTAACTTGCATTTTTTGCTGTCCAAGGACACTCTGCCACAACTCGCAGGGAGTTATGCAGAGTGTTCCTAAAGTGAAAACCCATCATCAACCAGCAAGTTCTGCCCGGTCACATACAACGATGCGTCCGACAGCAGAAACACCAGGCTACCACATACATCTTGCGGATCGAGCATTCCTTTTCTATTGCAATGCGCATCGTACTTGGTGAGAAATAGCTCGGGTTGTCCATCCAGAATTCCGCCCGGACTCAGGCTGTTCACCCGTATGCCATCCCCCTTGAAATATTGCGCAAAATACCGGGTTAGATGGTTGATGGCCGATTTGATCGCTGCATATTCGACCGGCATCGTCATGGGTGTACCGTCATAGACTTCAAAACGGGGCGGCATTGAGCCGTAGATCGAAGACATGTTGACGATGTTGCCACCACTGTGCTTGCGGAAATAAATACCGAATTGTTGTGCGGTCAAAAAATAGCCTCCCAGATGCAGGCTTACGTTCTCGCAAAAACTTTCGTAGGTAACTTCTTCCAGTCTCTTCCCGTAAGCGTGGTTGCGCGGGTACGCGTTGTTGACCAGCGCATCAATACGACCATGTCTTTGCTGTACGTCGCTAATCAGCGCATTGATGGCGGTCGTGCTGGTTATATTCAAGGCGACCGCTTCGGCCCTTCCCGGGCAAGTTGTAGCAATTTGTGCTGCCACACGCTCTGCGGCAACCGCATCAATATCAGCAACGATCACGATACCGCCCTGCTCTGCGATAGCGGTACAGAATCTTTCCCCAAGGAAACCCGCACCACCAGTAACAACGATGACCTTGTTTGTTAATTGCATGTCATCACACCTGACTTTTTTATCAAACGGGCTTAGTGTGGTTCAGCCACCCACAAACTCTTTTGCCCGCTGTACAAATTCCCAGCAACAAACCAGGAACGAGGAATATCAATGCCACGGGATCAAGTTGAAGAATTTTCCTCAAGTGATACGGGAAGTTGCGTAACCCTACCCTGGGTTGTGAAAACAGGTGTGTTCCCCACAAATACATCAAGCGCGACCGAAAGCGGCAACGCTCAACAAAAGACAGTTCCAACACCTTGATCTGACCGAGCAGCAAGCGAAAAAACTCTTCGTAGGTGATGCGCCCCTTGGTCATACTGCGAATAGTGGTTCGGTGCTGTCTGAATTTGTTCAGCGGTTTCGCCACGTAGGCGACATCAAAATTTGCTGCAATTCGGAAGAACAAGTCCCAATCACTGCAAACGCGGTATTCAGCAGACAAAGCTCCTGCTGCTTCAAAACATTGTTTTCTGATCAGTGCTGCGCTCAGATTCGGAATGACGCAAGAGTGCAGCAGGAAGCGCCCCATCTGCGCACCGCTTATCAAAGTATCGGTCGCACATTTTTCCTGGAACGCACGCTCACGAATAACAAAGTCGTCCCCAATCACCTGGTCGCACTCATCCACCAGCAAACTGCGACAGAACGCGATTCCCGCTGTAGGATGCACTTGCATCGCACTGACCAGTTGCGCAACCATGTGCGGATCACAATCATCATCACAATTGGCGAACAGGATGAACTCGCCGCAAGACTCTTCAACCCCTTGGTTGCTTACCTTGACCCAGCCGCCGTTCTGTTCGCGGACGATCAATCTGACCTTGGGATGTGACCCGTACTTGCGCAACACTTCAAGGCTATTGTCCGGCGAGCAATCTTCGATCACCAGTATCTCGATATGCGGGTAGGTCTGATTGATCAGACCCTCCATGCGCCGAACCAGATACTCGGCATGGTTGTAACTGGCCACAACCAGGCTGACCAATCCCGGGATCGTCGGCTTGCTCACCTGAACAATCCCTTCGCCTTGAGCTCCTTCAGGCTCTCTTCATACCGGTCTGTCTGCATCTGCTCGCCTTTGACCCAAGCCACGAACTGGCGAAATCCTTCCTCGATGGAGACACTTGGCTTGAAGCCAAGTACCTGGCGCACCTTTGCAAGATCGGCCACGTTATGACGGATATCGCCCAAACGGAATTGTCCGGTCACCTGGGTCGGCACGGTCGCACCTAACAAGGTCTGCAAGGTGTTGGCGATCGTCAATACATCGGTCGCCACCCCCGAACCCACATTGAACACATCCACCAGCGGTTGCTCATATTCGACAGCCTGGGCGGTTGCCTGAACTACATCGTCGATGAACACGAAGTCCCTGCTCTCTTTACCGTCCTCGAAGATATTGATGCCGCTCCCGTTGCGGATCCGGGTAGAAAAGATGGAAAGGATGCCGGTATAGGGGTTGGAAAGTGACTGCCCCGGCCCATACACATTCTGGTAGCGAAATGCGATCGCGGAGATCCCCAGCGATTTGCCCACAGTCAGCACCATCTGCTCCTGCGTCAGCTTGGTGATGCCATACACGGAGGCAGGACGCACGGGCGTTTCCTCATCCGTCGGGAGCATTTCCGCCGCTGCGCCGCAACGGGGGCATTGGACGGAGAAATCCCCCTTTGCCATCCTGGCCGCAGCACGCGAGGCCGGATATACACTGCCATGAACCGGGCAGGCATATTTGCCTTCACCGTAAACAGCGCGCGAGGATGCCACCACGATCTTTCGGATAGGCAATCGCTCGTTGGCGATCACGTCCAGCAATAGTGCGGTGCCGCCGATGTTCACGTCAGAATAATGCTGGATCGCATACATGGATTGTCCGGTGCCGGTTTCCGCAGGCAGATGAATCACCGTATCCACGCCCGCCAGCGCCTGCATCAGATCCGTACGCTGGGTGACGCTGCCACGAATGAACTCTACGCGCCTGTCGAGACTGCGGAACAGGGGCGAGGACGCCGGATCGGCGCCGTGGATCTGTGGCGACAGGATATCGAGCACGATGACGCGATGGCCAGATGCGATCAGATGATTGGCTAGTCTTGAACCAATGAAGCCGGCTCCTCCGGTAATTAAAATGTTTTTCAATTTATTGCTTTCGGGGGGCCACAGACAAACCATTCTTGACCCAGTATAGGAAATTACAACTGCGGCAGCGCGGCGCCTCTTTGAGCGCCGCACTTCACTTGAAACTCACTTCTTCTTAGTGATAAAGAAACGATCAATACACAACACATCAATATCTGTTGAAAGAAAACACCGAATCGCATCTTCCGGGGTTTCCACAATTGGCTCCCCAGCTACGTTAAAGGATGTTTCTAGTACCATGGGTATGCCTGTTCGCTTTTCAAAGGCTTTGATTAATTCGCAATAAGGTTCATTTACATCTCGAGTTACAGTCTGAACTCTGGCGGTATTATCTACATGCGTAATTGCCGGCACCAGTTCGGCTTTGCCCGGTTTCACATATGCGGCCATAAGCATAAAAGGGGATTCAATATCCATTTCAAAGTATTCGCTTGAGCGCTCTGCAAGTACTGACGGAGTAAAGGGACGGAAGCTTTCACGGAATTTAACTCTCGAATTGAGAATATCTTTCATGTCATGACGTCGCGGGTCGGCAATAATGCTTCGATTCCCCAGCGCTCTAGGGCCAAATTCGCTACGGCCTTGATACCAACTCGTAATTTGGCCTGCCTCGATTGCAGCTGCCATAACATCATAAAGTTCATTTAAATCACCGAATTCCTTTATGACTATCTTTTCATCTCCCTTATGTGCCTCAACTGCCTCTCGTATGGACAATTCCGAATAAGATTTGCCTAGGGAATCTGTTATGGCTACATATTTTCGAGAATTGCCCTTTAGTTGGTTATACACATGCAGTGCCTGACCTACCGCCAATCCATTGTCCCCTGAATTGGGATGGACAAAAATATTATCGAATTTTGATCTGGCCAATACTTGGTAATTCGCCACGCAATTAAGTCCGACACCGCCCGCTATACATAAATTTTTGCTTCCCGTTTTTTCGTGAAGCCAATCTGCTAAAAATACCATGACATCTTCAGTAAGTTTCTGAACTGCGAAGGCCAAATTTTTATGTACATCGGTAAATTCCTCGCCCTTAGTTCTTCTTTTGAATTTCCTTAGGAAGGCGCTATATGCAGGCAATTTATACAAAACGTCTTGTGGCTGAAAACCTCGTTTTAACAATCTAATTGGATGCCTTATATCAAACTCACTTGTTTCAAATTTCAGGTCTTTTCTCAGTATGTCGTAGTACTCGGACTCACCGTACGGGGCAAGCCCCATTGTTTTTCCCTCTTCATTTGTATCAAAACCCACTTTTTTCGTGAATGCCGCATACATTCCACCTAGACTCTGCCTAACGGGTATCTCCCATAACGTCTCGATTGAGTTGCCTTTCCCATATGCAAGGCATCCAGATAGTTGATCTCCCCCCGTTCTCTCCAGCGGAACACCTTGGCCATCAACCACCATAATGGCTGCCTCCTCAAAGGGCGAAGGGAGAAATGCTTGGCATGCATGAGAATAATGATGCTCTGGAACAATAAACTCGATATTTGGATTGCGCTCATGAAAGAACTTTCTCGCGCTTTCGTTATGCCTATAGCTGTAAACAACACAATCCACATCTTCAATCCCGACACCGCCCGCGTCTAGCAAATAATTGAGTAGAAGGTGGAATTTATCTAGCTTGTTAAAATCAACTAGTGAGTAGTCATTCTCAAGATCAAAAGCCAAGTCCAGATGCTCTTGATAGACCTTCGGGTCGTTCTTCCACCCAAATGTTTCTAAATCAGCTTTTGAGATAGGCAGCAAAATATCGTTCTTTACGCGAGTTAACCGTTCAAGACTCGTTGCAACAGTTATCTTGCCATCAAGACAAACAACTCCGCTGAAACCATGACCGCTGAGGGTAAAGCTCAAAATGCAGTTTTTCTTCATTTGTAATTCCGTTTTAGTGAAAATAAAAATTCAATTTTTGATTATATAACAGCCTCTATAACTACCTAACCCATTCCATTAACAGAGAGATTTACTTATTGTTGCGTTCCAGTTCTTTCAAAAACAACTCTACGTCGGCACCAAAAGGAGCCAGTGCTTCTAGTTTCTCATCACCAAGTTCCCACCAACGGGATGCCAATAATCTGCCGCAGGTCTCCTGCGGGAAGCGTTGCCGGATAACGCGGCCGGGACAGCCGACAACCACCGCATACGGCGAGACATCTTTGGTCACCACTGCCCCTGCCCCGATAACCGCACCCACCCCGATCTGCACACCCGCCTTGATCATCGCGCCCTGCCCTATCCAGACATCCGCGCCTATCGCGGTACGCGGCAGATTGTCGGTGAATTGCCTGTTTTTGGTGAAGAAACGGGGTAACGGTTGTTCATTGTCGTAGAACACTGGACTGGTACTTACCATATGGGTCGGGTGCATCGCCAGCCCGATGGTGACATCTCCCGCAATGGAACAGAATGGACCGATCTCGGCGTTGTATATGGCCGTTGTGGACTGTACGTAGCTATATGCGCCCAGTAGCGAATTCACCAGCGTCACATCGCGAAAGATCACGGAATACCGATTCAGGATGCTGGCTTGGTCCAGCACTGACCCAGCGTGAATAACGCTCGTCGGGAACTTTCTGCGCATGAGCATTCTGCGCAGTTCGCTCTTCAAAGATGAGAATAGCTGACTCAATGTGTTGCCCCATTCTTTTCTTGTTCAAGAAGCTGGTAGATAAAGTTCAGGTTGCGATCCAAATTGCCCCCGTCCAAGGGGCCGATGTATTTTTCCATCACTGTCCTTTCAAGGAATGCGTCGTAACGCGCGTGTTCCGCGCGGTAATCTTCTATTGCAATGACCAGGTCATCAACATTGGTCACGGTCACCAATTCCGAATTGCCGTCGAAAGGTGGATCCATGATCTCCGTGTCTTTTTTGTAGTAGAGACAAGGGATGCCCAAACAAGAAGCCTCGAATAGAGTCTGTGAATAGATCGAGATGAAGAAGTCGGCGCGCTGCAGCACTTGCAACATAGGCACGTTGTCAAATATCTCATCCACCAATCCAGGGAAATATTCTTGCGCGAACTCCTCATATTGCTTACGGTATCCATTTGCCCTGACTTTTATAATGATATGCAAAGTAACACCACGCGATTTAATTGTCTTCAAAGCATCCAGGACATCATATAGAAAATCAAACTCAACCGCCAGATAAGAATTCAAGTCCGTGTTATTATGCCCTGAAGCTCCTATTGTAATGGTGGGCGTAGTCCTGTTTACCATGTGTCGTGTCTTCTTGTACATCGCATAGGAATCCATGCGTGGATCACCCAGGCAAATAATATTATTCATCCCTCTAAAATAATTTTCCTTGATACTGACTGAATAAGAATTAATAATAGTAGCATATTTTCCTTCATCCAAAAACTCATTTCCCAATATGCCGTTAATAATAAAATAGCTGGGTATGCCGCGTGTCTTGCATACACTGTCAACCAAGGGGGCGAGATGACCAAGATTGGCAATCAATACCTCCAACGTAAGCGGATTGGCATCCAAGTAACGGATCACACAATCAAGATCCCGCAAAGCTGCAGCAATACAGTTTGCTATCCGCACTTCGATGATTCGGTAAAGTCCGTCTGAAATATCCACTCCACTGGTCACCACCAGCTTCGCACATCGCCTGTCACGAAAGCGGCTCATCAAGCTTTCCGCCTCGTCCTGGAATTTTCTGGCCGTACCCCAAATCGGAATGTATCTGAACGCACCCTTGTTCCTGGTAAAGGTCGCCAATAGCAGCCTCACTCTATCTTCCTGCTGCAAGCGCTGGATGAGTTTGCGGGTTGGGTGATATTCCTGGATGAAAATTGTTGGCTTCCTGTCGCTCACGCCGGACAAGCGATCCGCCCATGACATCAGCGAACCCTGCAACGAGCTCACAATGTCCCTTAGCCGGTATTTGACTCCGCCTATACCTTTGAAGCGAACCTTCTCATCCATCCAGTCATGAATCGGAAAGTAATATGCTTGTTTGTCGGCTCCTGCTTTAGCAGAAACAAGCAAAAAAGCCAACCCCATCTCACGCAAAACAGACTCGATCAATCCCAGTCGAGTGCCGACAACAAGCCTTTCATATTTCAATTCAAGTAATATTTCCAGACAAATCCGGGTACGAGCGTAAAACACAAAGTCATTCCATATCTCAAGACGGAATGAAAAACCAAAGGGTACGCCACAATGCTGGAAGATATCTTCTCCTTCAGCATCAAAATGCCATTTGCGGAAGAAGTGATAGATCAGGAAATTGTTTTCCTGCATGGTGTGCTTATCCACCAAATGATCGACGTAGCAGGTTTGTCCGCCACATTGTTCCACTTCACGTCGAAGTCCAAGATCATAGGTGAGCACCAAGTCTCTTTGCGGGTCGAATTGGGACTTGCAGCTTTCCCACCGATCTCTGTCTTCCAGAATCAGAATGTCGCGATATGTCTTACCGGCATCAAGCGCCGACATGCCAGAATCCCTTGCGCAATTGTAAAAATATCATGCGCAATTCCTCTATGCTCATTCCGATCAGCCATGGCAGTGCCCTGACCGCCAAGACGACTGAACCGCAATAAATAAAACTGGCAACCGCCACGGGGATCAACAGTTCAAGCCATACCACACCATCGAGTTCCCAAACCAAACTCACCAATAGCTTGACTGCATAACCCAGAGCGATCATGAGCGGGATTCCGACAGCTTGATAGTGCCAGTCAAACCGCCATCCATTGTGACGAGCTATAACCCACGCCTGTATATTGACCGCCACAATACCGGTCAGCACCATGTAGCCTGCCATGCCAATGGCACCCAGCCCCAATCCGGGGATCAAAATTCCAGATGATGGGGCCAAGGCAAGATACGATACCGGCAGAGTGAACATCATCAAACTGATGCTCAGCACAACATATTTTTGAGTATCTCCACCAGCCATAAACATGGTGCCGCCAATTTGTCCCATCGACTGGTGAATAGGATACAAGAACATGATCGCCAGGACCGGCCAAGCGTCCACGTAGGTCGGTCCAAGCAGGATCGCCACGATCTGCTTGGCCCAAGGTAGCAGTAACCCGGCGACAACTGCACTCAACATCACCAAGCCCCGATTTATCTTTGTGTACAAATTGGCAACGCGCCCTTGATCACCCCTTGCGCGTGCCTCTGCGATCTCTTTCCAAAAAATATTCAATATGGAAACCGTAGCAAGAAGACTGATCTGGGCAAATTGCGAGGCGATCTGGAAATAGCCTTGCTGGGCTGCACCACCAAATTTCTGCAACATCCATTTGTCTGCAAATGCATAAAGAAATCCCACCACAGCAAGCCATATCATTGGTTTGCAATATGCCCAGTATTCACCCAGCATCTGACTGTATGTTTCTTCCTCGGCAGATTTGATGTTTCGCACTCTCAGCAGCCGATAACTCAATATCGATGCAGTACCGTAAAGACATATGATTACCAAAAGAATATTTTTAACATTCAAGTCATCAAGCCGGAATAACAAATAAATGATCAACAGATAAATTATTGTCACAGTAATGTTGAGCGACTGTACTTTGATGGTCTTCCGGGCTGATTCACCGATTTGCCCAATCATTTGCCACACCTGCTGCTGTATAAAAACGGCAACAAAAGCCAAAGCAACAGTATCTCGAAGTTGTCCTAACCATATTTTTTTAAACAAATCAGAAGGAATAATCAATGCAACCAGCGCAAGTGTGATAACGAACTGTAAAACCAACCATGAGAAATAGAATAAATAGAACCTGTCACCGCGTGGGTGTCTGGATATGAATGTGTAAAAACCGCTTGAACTTCCAAAATCAACCAATGCACGAATTGCAATAAAGCTGCCGAGTAAAAATGTCAAATCACCATATCCGATCGGGCCTAATCCTCTGGCAATTAGTATTCCGCAAGCAAAAGTAATACCAGCACGAAGCGCATTCGCGATAACTGATACAAGGAATCTTGTCTTAATGGCAGTCAGGATCAATTATTTTCTAAAATTAGATAGATATCATTAATATGCCGTCGGCAATACCTGTCAACGATCGTCCCGATTTTCTATTCAATGTTATTCACAAGTTTAGCGGGATTGCCCGCCACAACGGTTCTTGCTGGCACATTCTTGGTCACGATGCTACCCGCGCCGACCACAGCATTCTCACCAATTTCGACCCCCGGAAGAATGATTGCGTTAGCGCCAATCCAACATCCCCTGCGCAGATGTACATGGCTGAAATTGCATGAGCCTTGATCGATTATCGGTATTGAGGGATTGGAATATTCATGATTTGATACATAGACATGCACTCCAGAACCGAGCATTACGTCATCTTCGATAGTGATGAATCCCTGCGGATCTGAAAACAACATGCAACTGGGTCGAATCACGACACGGCGGCCCAAATGGACTCTGGAACAAAAAACAACATATGCACCCGGACGCACCTCGGCCTCTTCACCAAAGTAGGCGAACTTACTTTGACAAAGCGTATTCATCGTGGATTTAAGATACAGCCGCCAATGGGTGATCGGCAGATCCGGCCCGATGCGGTCCTGCTGGCGCATCCATTTGATGCGCTGTAGTGTTGCGCGAAGTAAGCCCAACATTATTTTGGTTACTCTTCTGTCCGTTCGGCCATCAGCATTTCGACCATGCGCCAATCCAGTTCGCTGTCTATGTCGATGGATCGCTCTTCTGGCATGACGTACAGTCCGGTGTTGTCGGTGAATAATGTATCGCTATTCAGTAGTGCTTCTCTCGTCCAGATATCGAACGAGGCATTCATATCGAAGCACTTGGGGGAATCCTGGCGGCGGACAATGGGTCTATCCAGCTTCTTGGACAAAGCCACTCGCCCGAAGGCGTCTTGTTCAACCAGGTTGAAGTACGGTGAACGCCGAGCTGGCGTCGCAGTGATCAGAGCTTCATAACCTTCTCGCTCGAATTGCTGCAAAGCATCAATCAAGTCCTGAACAATGCGCAGCGGCGCGGTCGCATCCAAATCGACGATACAGTCGTATTGTTTACCGAAATGTTTTTCAGATTCCACCAAGGCATGCCGGATGGCAGGAATTTTTGGTGCAGTGTCTGTCGCATATTCGTCCGGCCGTTTAAAGAACACATCCGCACCATATTCAGCCGATATCTGCATAATCTCTTCGGAATCGCTGGTAAGCACTATATGGTCAAAGAGTCCAGATGTTATGGCCTGTTCAATCGTCCAGGCGATAAGCGGCTTGCCCAGCAAAGGGCGGATGTTCTTGTTCTTGACGCCTTTGGAACCACCGCGCGCACCGATGACCGCCAATACCGATTCACGCTTCATGCCATTCATCCTTCAAATTATTTGCATAAATGCTTTGTATCGTACGCATCACTTCCAAACCCTGCTGCAAAGTACACGCCTCGCCGCCTTGTCGTTCCAACACTGCACGATGCATTTCGCAGTAGGTGTAATCGCGTTGCAGGATTGAGAAATCCCATGACCGCTTGTTCCGATTTTTGTCGCAATAAGTCAAAAGGCCATGCTCCAGATCGAGCAAAACCGAGACATCACTGGCAATGGCAAGCATGGAGCGTACGGGCAGCATGCTCAAGTAGTCCATACTCAAGTTGATTGGCGTTTTGCGTTCGGTCAAGCCGATGACAGACGAGTAATCATCCGAGTCGATTTCCAAATCGGATAGGCGTCCTGTCAAGGAAACCAGCTTATGCATCGGACCGAAAAGCCACTGTATGTAATCGATCTCATGACTAATGTCGAACACCACGCCACCGCCTTTGCTGCATTTTGCGCTGTAGCAGGTGCGGTAATCGGTCTCCGGGCGCCACCACGGAAGGTAGTCGCCCACCTGTACATTTACCGCTGACACTCTCTTGCCCTGCAATAACTCGCGTGCTTTCTGTAGTGCAGGATGAAAGCGCAGGTTGTAACCGACAAAGATGCGATTGTGCACATCGGAAAAAATGGCCTCCCGAAAGAACAGGGGCTTTTCCACCAGGATGCTCCGGTCTTTAACCGCTGCATTCAAATCAAGTAAATTCTGATAGTGACGATCAGTTTCGGTAGCAATCACAAAATAGTCAAAACGCTGTAAATCCCCTGCCTCAGCCAGCGTTGTGTAATGGCGATAAGCACAGTCCGACATACACGTCACCACTTCAATCTGAAGCCCCAACTGCTCCGAAAGTACCCGCGTGTGTCGCTTTCCAATGGAACCATATCCAATGACAAGTGCCTTCATCAGACAATTTCTTTCATGCGCTCAAGAGCCTTGTTATATTCTTCCCATTGCCCCATATCGATGTAATCTTTTTCGTTGACGAGATAAGTGACCACTTTGCCACCCTTGGCAATGACGGCCTCCATCATTTGCGTCATATGGAACACTTCGCCGTGCGGTATAAGTTTCAGGCAGGACTTATTCACCACGTAAACACCGGTGTTGATAGAGAAGGAAAATTCAGGCTTTTCTTTGATGCCAGAAACAACCCCATGTTCGCCGTATTCCACCACACCGTATGGAATCACATGATGTTGTATAGAGGCGATAACTGTCAGGTCTGCCTGACTATCCCGATGAAACTTCAGCACCTCGGCATAATCTGCTTTGACAATGATGTCGCAATTGGACACGATAAAGGTATCGGCTATATCTGCGGGTAGCAATTCCAAGCTACCCGCCGTACCACAGAACTCTTTTTCCCACAAATATTTGATGTCATTTTTTTTCTTAATACTATCGAAGTAAGCTTTGATCATTGCGCCCCGATAATTCACTGTGAAATAAAATTTAGTTACATGAAAGCGATCAAACCCTTCAATGATTATCTCCAAGATAGTTTTCTCGCCTATTGGGATCAGCGGTTTTGGTAACACTTGTGTGAAAGGCGCGAGTCGTGTTCCCTTGCCACCAGCCATGATGACAACCGGGACGTCGATGCTTCCGACCGAAAAACGATTGGTAGATTCCTTGCGATCAACCACTTCATCAAAAAGCACCACATCCAAAATTCTTCGTTGGTCATCCACAACTGGAACAACCAGGATTTTCAGATCAAGCATCATGTTTCGCACGACCGTGATTTCAAAATGCCCCGCTTTAACGTAATGTGCTTGAGCGTTGTAAACAGAGCCGATACTGTCTTCAAGTCCATTACCACGAATCAGATGGCGGCGAATATCTCCATCCGAAATTGCTCCAAGAAACACACCAGTCTTATCTACAACCAGTAGAGTTTTTTCGGCAGTGAGATCCAATTGCTTCAGTGCATCCTTTACAGACGCATTGGACAAGATCGCTAAACGTTTCCAGGACATGCAAACTCTCGGTTATTGGATCTCTTTGAGGATGACAAATGACTCTGCATAACGACAGCCAGCCGCCGCTCCGCGCAACAAGGCCAATGCCTCAACGGCTTCCACGCTGCGCGGAAAAGGGTGTGGATGTAGTTCACTTTCAAACACACGCAATATCTGCATCTTGCGTTCAAACTGCTCGGATATGTCAACAAACATATTCGGCACAAAGCCCCCCCCCGCCGACTGAGCAAAATCGGTTTCACTCAGCGTTTCCATCATCATCACTTTACGCACTGACGGATAGCGGAATGCTTTGGTGCAACTGTAGCCTGCGGCAAAGGCATGCTGGTGATCAGAATGCACATCATGCTGAAATGGCAGGAATACCTGACTGGGTTGAACACTCTGGAACACTTTGGACATGGCCATCACCAACTGCGACTGCGGAACTTCATCCAGCCTGGTCGTTGGAAAACCCAAACGATGCACGCTTGAGAAAGCATACATTTGTGCCACCGCATCAATTTCACTATTGCGCCGATCTATCGCTTTCGGACTAAAGCCGCAGTCTTCACTCATCGCTGTGACCAGCATCCAATGGATTTCTGCCCCTTCGTCACGCAGGCGCAGCAAGGTTGCGCCGCAACCAAGCGTCTCGTCGTCTGGATGGACGGCAACTACCAAAATCGACTGGTTCATTCAATCACTCCGGTTTCTGATAAGTGACAATGAAATGTCGGCTTTGGGCAGAACCAAACTGGTAGTAAAACTCCCCGACGGCAATCAAACGGTTGGGGAAGCAGCGCTGTAAATCTTTCTTTTCCACGATAAGCAGATGTGCCCCTTCCTGACCGGGCACTCCTGAAATATATTCGCAATCGCCCAGAGGCTTGCCCATCTGGTGCGATACATCGCCCACCCCGGCCATGGTTCCGATGAAAACACCTCGCGGACGGAGTACACGCTCAATTTCACGCATCGCCACGAAAAAACTTTCCCAATTGTTGTAATACAGCACCTGCCAGGCAATCACCGCATCAAAGCTGGTATCTTCAAAAGGGAGTTTTCCCCCTGAAAACAACCGAAGATCGACCTGGATATTCTCCTGGGCACAGCGGTTTTTAGCGATGTCATTGGCACTTGGACTCACCTCGACCCCGCTCATGGAAAAACCACGGCGCGCAAGATGGATCAGGTTCGCTGCTGTGCCGAAGCCGTAGTCCAAAACTTGTTTGTGTGACTCGGGCCTCAGCAAACCATAAGTCAGCCTGACCAAGGATTCGTTGGGGTAGGACAGTAGGCCTTTCCCCTGACTATAGATGCCTTCCCACACTTTGGAATTACGCTGAACCGTGCTCATGGTTTTACCGCTTTGTCGAGTTTCAGTGCATCTTCTGTTTTGAGCCGCATGGATTGCAAATTCATTTCCTTCAACATACGGTAAGCCTTTTCTGCCGAATCCCCGTCACCATAGGGATTGCGCGTTGACTTGACCAGAGCCAGAAATGATTGCGAAAGCGCCTTGGCCATGGCCGCAGCAATGGATTGCATATCCGAGTCACAGAAAATGACATTGCCTCCTGCCATGCGTCCTCGCTGCCGCAATCCCACATTGATGGCGGGAATGGGAATGCTTGCTGCCTCAAGTATTCCTGAAGACGAGTTACCAATGATGAAACTCGCATGCTTGTACATGGATATAAATTGATCCCGATCCAGGTTGCGATAAAAGAAGAAGTTTTCATCCCCCCGATATTTTTCGATGATATCGATGATGTCGCGGTTGGATGGATCGGTGTTGGGGTAGCCAACGCAACCGGCAAAACCTTGCCTCTTCAATAAAAGCAAAATGCGCTCAAAAATCTCTGCCGCTGTGCCTTTTTCTGACGGATCGGGGTGAAACAAAACCAGCGCATAGCGCATGATGTTCGTTGGCAAGCCTATCTGCTGTTCCAACTTCTGGCGCGACAGGGCCTGGTGATGCACAAAATTATCCAGTGAAATATTGCCGATCACACGTATGCGCGAAACCGGTTCACCCATGCACAGCAAGCGTTGACGATGCTCCTCCACGGTCACTGCATGCGCGGTAGACAGCTTGGATACGGCATGTCGCACCGGATTATCGACATGCCCCGTTTCGGTATGATCACCACCGTAAAAATGCACAGTGGGAACTTCCAGATAGGTACCGAGCATGGCACCTATCCACACTTCTTCCCGATCACCCGCGTAGATGATGACATCCGGTACCCAGTTCGCTACCGCATCCACGGCGCCTTGCAGCATAATGCTCGCTGTCTTCAAACGAGAGGCCAGAGAGTCGGAATCAATGAGGCTTTCAACCGCATGCAGGATAGTGAAACCATCGCGGCGAATCAGGTCGATGGTGTGTCCGTAGGTTCTCGACATATGCGCACCGCCCACCAGCAAGCGCAGGTCTATGTCCCCATCCGCCTGCAATCGGTGGAAGAGCCCGCTCATTAAATCGTAGTCTGAGCGAATTCCGGTAATCGCCAATATTTTTTTCATGCTGCTCCCCTGTATTCATTTGCGATGCGTTGCAGCGCCCCGACAATGCAGGAAACTTGCGCCGCTTTCAGAGCCGGATAAATTGGCAGCGAAACTACCCGTCGGGATTGTCTGGACAGTTCTGTTCTCGTTCCAGCATTTGGAAAATAATCCGTCATTACATGCGCAATCGAGGTGCGTGCATCCACTCCGTATTGCAGCAAGCGCCGCTGCCATTCGTTTGCCTGGTCGCTAAAGAAGTAATAGCGAAACCAGTTTGGCTCGGCGTTGTCCGGCATGTCTGGAAAAGTTACTCCCGGAGCCGCACATAGCGCTTCGCTGTATTTTTGTGCAATCCTTTGCCGTTTCAGCAAAAAGTTCTGCAAGTGCTGTAACTGGGCCAGGGCCAGACCGGCATTGAGCTCGCTGACATGCTGCCCCAGCGTTTGCACGAATCCTTGTTCTTGATATTCAGTTACAGGGAGTTCCGGCATTGCCAAACGTCGCACTGATCCTTCGTCCCGCTTGTCACAGAGCACCGCGCCACCCAAACCGCCAGTCAGGAACTTGGTCGGGCCAAACGAGATGATGGCTATATCTCCGAACGCGAGCAGGGAGCGACCTGCAATACCAGTGCCCAGCGCTTGGGCACAGTCGGAAATGACCGGAATACCAAATTGCATTGCGGCTTGTATGTCGTCCGGCAATCCGCCGACATGCGTGCAAAGCACTGCAAGGGTCTGTTGCGTGAGTCTATGCTCTCGAACATCACCCATGTCTAGATTCAAGGAGTTTGCAGCAACATCGGCAAATACCGGTTGCAGACCCTGACCCAGAATGGCGTTCACCACAGCCGGGCATACATAAGCTGATACGATAACCTCGCATTTGCCCGCATGAAGACTCTTCAAGTGTTGCAAAGCCAACATCAAGGCGTTTTCGCCACTGCCGGTCAATACCGCACCAAAACGACCAAGCCGTTTTGGTAACTGCCGCGTCAGCTCTTTGCACAAATCGCCATTGCCAACATAGTTCTGCATCGCCAGATTTTTGACATAGCGAAAATCGGCAGAACGCACTGTGCTGGAAGAGTGGCGAATCACCTCAGACATGTTTGGCCTTGTTATGCACCGCCTGCCAAAAAATTTCGCGTGCACGCTCAACGCCCACATTGAACAGCAAATCCAGGCAACTGATGCCCGGCTCAAATTTTTGCATGTTCCGTTGCGGATATTCGGGGTGTACAAAATGGTTGAACTCGACTTGAATGCCTTGTTCCGCAAACGTATCCACCTGCATATATGACTTGGAGCCGGTTCCCGCCAGGTAAACATCTGCCCCGGCGGACTTCACCAGCGCCAGTACCAAGTCATTCTTCTTGGTCGTGCGGTCATAGGCCAGCTCATGCTGGCTCATCATTCCGGTGGGCAAATCCAGCAACTGCATGCTGATGCGCATGGACTCCACAACTGGCTCAACCAGAAAGGTATAGGAATTGCGGAATATGGGCTCGATGAAAGCTTGTACTTCAGAAAAAAAACGGTGCTTGCCGTAATAGGCTTTCAGCGTATTCATATGCCTGTCTTGCCAGTCCGTCTGAGAAATTTCCAAATCACAGAAACGGCGTGTCATATAGCCATCCCTGTTGAAACCTATGGTCAGATATTTTGTCTTCCCATCGGAACTGAGAAAAATATTGCGATTTTGGAAAGAACTATCAGACAGTTGCACCTCGTCCATCACCATATAGACATCACTTTTTGCAATCTTGTCAAGTAACCCGAGCCAAGGAAAATAGCTAGGTTGATGGATGGAAAGGATCATGGTAGCTCGGGGAATCGTATTGGCTTCGACTGGTTAAAATAAAGCGTGACTTTTTAGTTCCGGCTCATCCGGCTCAGGGTAAGTCAATTTCATATCAACTCATCCTCTTCGTAGTCTTTTTTGGCAACTTGTCCAATCACTTCATCCCAACGCATTGGCGAGATACCGGTGCCGGGTCGTTTGGTCGTGATGTTTTGCGCAGTGAAGGTATCGCCTGCTTTGATGGCTTGACTGGCCACCAATGACTTGCGAGCAACTGGCATATTGCGCGCCTCGCTCGGCGTCAGGCGCTTGATGCCATCGCCCAATGCGACTTCAATATTGCGAATGGCTGCCACCATGGCTTTGAGTTCTGCGGGTTCAAGGCTGGCTTGATGGTCGGGGCCGGGCAGAGTGCGGTCCAAGGTAAAGTGCTTTTCGATCACTGTCGCTCCCATGGCAGCGGCGGCAATCGCCACTTCAATGCCTGGGGTGTGGTCGGAGTAGCCCACCGCAACACCAAATGCTGCTTGAATGCTGTGCATGGCACGCAGATTGACTTCATTCATGGGCGTCGGGTATTCGGTGGTGCAGTGCAGTACGGTGATTTGGGTACGCACTGTCCCTGCCTGTTCCAGCACCTCGATGGCCGCTTCAATATCGCCCAGTGTTGACATGCCGGTGGAAAGAATGACTGATTTGCCCAGTTTTCCAATATGGCGCAGGTACGGCAGATTGGTAATCTCACCAGAGGGTATTTTGAAGTGATCTTGGCCAAGGCCCAAAAGCAAATCAATGCTTTCTATGTCAAAACCGGTAGAGAAAAAGTCAATGTTGCGCGTTGCACAGTGCGCGATGAGTTCCCGATGCATGTCCTCTGTGAGTTCCAAACGGTGAAGCATCTCGTACTGGGATTCTTTATTTCCCGTGGCCAGGATTTGATACCCGGCCTTTTTCGCAACGCGCGTGACTTGACGGTTGGCGCTGAAGGTTTGGAATTTGACAAGATCAGCCCCAGATTCAGCTGCCACATCAATAAGTTGCTTGGCCAACCGGATGTCGCCGTTGTGGTTGACACCCGCTTCGGCGATGATGAGAACTCGGGTATTCATGATTTTTTATGATCAAAAAAATGGGCTCGATCTGGCTGGTTGTGCCGCACAGCAAGCCCCATACCCACCAAGCAGCCTTGCCCAAGCGTCAGTCCCTCTTTGATGATGCTACCACTGCCAACAAAGCTGCCAGCTCCAATTTTCACGTCGCCATTGAGGATGGTTCCGGTAGAAATATGGCAGTGGTCTGCCACCGCTACGTCGTGCTCAAGCAGGGCACGCGTGTTGATAATGCAATTGCTGCCCACCCTGACACCAGCATTGATGATGGCACCGTGCATAACAATGCTACCTGATCCAACCACCGCATGACGAGAGACATAAGCGCTGGGCGCGATGATGACTGGCAATTGAAACCCGAGCTTGTTGACCTGTTGATGAAGGCGGATGCGGTGCTTGGGTGTCTGAATCTGGCCCACGGTAATCAACACATTTGGGTAGTCTTTGACCAATGTTGACAAATCAACGTCCGTAGCGATGACTTCATAGCCAAGGTGCTGGGTATGCAATTCTTCTGGCATGCCGACCAGCCCGACAATTTGATAGATGCCATGTTGTTCAATCACATCGATACAGGCATGGGTATGGCCGCCAGCGCCGATCAAGATGAGTTTTGGTTTGCTCATGGCATGACAGAAAGCAGCCCCGAACTGCTCGGGATATTCATCAAGCGCCGTTCCAGCGATTCGGCCACCGGCAAAGGTGCTTTAGGCGCGTTGCTGTACATCGACAGGCGATTCATCAGCGCCCAGGCCGGGCGGGTCATCAGGCCAGCGTCGTTGGTGACCGTCAGCACCGCGTCGCGCTGGTTGGCATTCGACTCGTCGAGTAACAGCGTCTGCAACCAGTAGTTGCTGCGGCACTGCGCCGGTTCGGCGACCAGGCGGACACCCTTGACGTCGGCAAAGGCTGATTGGTAGCGCTCAAACAGGTGGCGCTTGTCGGCCAAGAAGCCAGGAAGTTGCTCAAGCTGCGCACAGCCCAAAGCAGCATTCAGATTGGGCAAACGATAGTTGTAGCCGATTTCATCGTGCACAAAGTTCCAGCGGTGCGGCAATTTGGCCGTGGTGGTCAGGTGCTTGGCACGCCTGCCCAGTTCGATGTCATTGGTGAGGACGGCACCGCCGCCGCCAGTGGTCATGGTCTTGTTTCCGTTAAAGCTGAGTGTGCCCATCAGGCCAAACGTTCCCGTGTGGCGGCCGCCCACCGTGCTGCCAAGGGATTCAGCAGCATCCTCGATAAGTTGCAGGTGGAAGTCGTGCGCAACGGCTAAAAGCGCTTCAATGTCAGCGGGATGCCCAAAGGTGTGCATCGGCACCATCGCGCGAATGACCTGGCCGGTATTGCGGTTGATGCAGTGGCCGCCGCGTTGTTCGGTGACGCCATTCAAATGCGCGCGCAAAGCCAATGCGTCCATGCCAAGCGATTGCGCCTCGCTGTCAACAAAGTGCGGTGTCGCGTCGCAATAGACCACTGCGTTGGCAGTGGCGATAAAGGTGAGCGCGGGCAACAGCACCTCGTCACCCGCCTGCACCCCTGCCAGGCGCAGCGCCACATGCAGTGCCGCCGTGCCATTGACCACCGCCACAGCGCGCTTGGCCCCGGTAAAGGCCGCCAGGTCGGACTCAAATTGGTCAACAAATTTACCTACGGACGATACATAGGTTGAATCAAGACATTCTTTTAGATAAACCCATTCGTTCCCATTAAAACGGGGCTCATGTAATGCCAGTGGGCCGTTACCTACTACAGACCTGATAGCGCGGACGATGTCCTGCGGCAGATTGCTGTTTCCATCCATATTGCTTAGATGTTGTAAATGTCGGCTTTGTAGGCAGACAAATTTGCAGGTTGGCGGAACCAAGCGATGGTCTCGGTTAGACCACGCAAAAAACCTTCATGGCTACCGTATTGCGGCCGCCAGCCCAATAGCTCACACGCTTTGGTGTTGGATGCCCATAGACGTTCAACCTCGCTCTTTTCGGGCCGCAGCCGTTGCTCATCTGTGACGATCTCAATCGTAGCGCCCATCGCCTGGGCAATGGCTTTGGCTGTGTCACCGATGGAAATCTCGAAATTGCTGCCAATATTAATAACTTCACCGGTTCCCCGATCCGACTCCAGTGCGGCAATGAAACCAGCCACCGTATCGGCCACAAAGTTGAAATCTCGTGTGGGTGACACTGCACCGAGTTTGATTTTGCGTTGACCATGCGCAATCTGGGTAATGATGGTCGGTATGACAGCCCGGGCAGACTGACGCGGGCCGTAGGTGTTAAACGGCCGCAATAGCGTCACTGGGGTGCCAAACGTTGCATAAAACGACATGGCAATTTGATCTGCACCAATCTTGCTGGCCGAATAGGGCGATTGGCCTTGCAGCGGATGATCTTCGGTTATGGGCACGAAGCGTGCCGTTCCATACACCTCGCTGGTCGATGTTTGCACTACCTTGCTCACGCCAAGATCGCGCGCTGCCTGGACAATGTTGAGCGTTCCCTTGATGTTGGTATCAACGTAGGTGTCAGGCGAATGGTACGAATAAGGGATGGCGATCAGAGCTGCAAGGTGCAGCACCGCGTCGCAATTTTTCATGGCCGTGCGAACACCGTTGGGATCCCGCACGTCGCCAGCGAACACTTCGAACTTGCCTTTGACGTCCGCACCGCAGTGGTCAAGCCAACCCCAGGAGTTAAACGAGTTGTAGAGGACGAACGCACGAACATCGTAGCCTGCACGTACCAGGGTTTCAGTCAGGTGAGAACCGATAAACCCGTCGGCACCGGTAACTAAAATTTTCTTTTCCACAATGAGTCTTTCAAACAAACCCTCCACGTCCGGGCAATCCATCAGCCCGAACCAATCAGAACTCACTCGTTTGCACTGGGTTAATACCAGGGTGATTCTTGCATCACTCCAACTTTATGACTTGCAAGGCCAGCCGGTGCGTGCTGTCTTCGCACATTCGGATCAGGTCGCCTTGCGTTTGCACGGGAACTATTCCAGACTAACGCTCACGCTGTACCCATGCTGCTTGAGCAATGCGTGCTGCTTGGCTTGCTGTAGGTCGTGGGCGACCATCTCTTGACACATGTCTTGCACGGTAATTTCAGGCACCCAGCCCAGTTTTTGCTTGGCTTTGCCGGGGTCGCCCAGCAGGGTCTCGACCTCTGTGGGGCGGAAGTAGCGGGGGTCTATCCGAACCACGGGTTCGCAGGGGTTATGGGTTAGGGTGGAGGGGTTTGGTGGGTTGAGCCAGCAGGCTTTTTCGTTGACGCCCGCGCCTTCCCAGCGCAGTTGCATACCCAGCGCCTCTGCCGTCCAGTTGATGAACTGGCGCACGGTGTACTGCACCCCGGTGGCAATCACAAAGTCTTCGGGGTGGTCTTGTTGCAGCATGAGCCATTGCATGCGCACATAGTCTTTGGCGTGACCCCAGTCGCGCAGAGCGTCGATGTTGCCCATGTACAGGCAGTCTTGCAGCCCCTGGCTGATGTTGGCCAGGCCGCGGGTGATTTTGCGGGTAACAAATGTTTCGCCGCGGCGTGGGCTCTCATGGTTGAACAAGATGCCGTTGCAGGCGTACATGCCGTAGGCTTCGCGGTAGTTCACCGTGATCCAATTGGCGTAGAGTTTGGCAGCGGCGTAGGGGCTGCGCGGGTAGAACGGCGTGGTTTCGCGCTGCGGGATTTCCTGCACCAAACCAAACAGCTCAGAGGTGCTGGCTTGGTAAAAACGTGTTTTCTTTTCCAGGCCCAGGATGCGAATGGCTTCCAAAATGCGCAGGGTGCCCATGCCATCTGCGTCGGCTGTGTATTCGGGGCTCTCAAAGCTCACAGCGACGTGGCTTTGCGCGCCCAGGTTATAGACCTCATCGGGCTGCACTTGCTGAATGATGCGCGTCAGGTTACTGGTGTCGGTCAGGTCGCCATAGTGCAACGTAAAGTTGGCGTCGTCGATATGCGGGTCTTGGTAGATATGGTCTATGCGTTGGGTGTTAAAACTGCTGGCGCGGCGCTTGATGCCGTGCACCTGGTAACCTTTTTCCAACAAGAATTCCGCCAGGTAAGAGCCGTCTTGGCCAGTGATGCCGGTGATCAAGGCCACTCTGGGTTGCTTTGCAGTGCTGCGTGCTGAGGACTGAGTGCTGGTTGTGGTCATGGCGGTCGATATTGATTTGATAGCTATTTGTGCTTTGTTGGCATGGGCTAGAGGCTGATTTGATGCTTGAAGTCTTGGTAAGCCAAAGCCAGACCCTGCTCCAGGTTGATTTTGGCTTGCCAGCCCAGAGCGTTTAGCCGACTGCTGTCCATCCATTTGCGCGGCGCGCCGTCGGGCTGGCTGGGATCAAAGTCGATGTTGCCTTGGTAGCCCACCGCTTGGCTCACAGCCTGGGCCAGCTCGGCGATGGTGATGTCGCTACCGTAGCCAACGTTGATGTGGCTCAGCATGGGGCGGGTGTGCTGGTCATAAACGGTTTTGGGCAGGTTCATGACAAACACGCTGGCGGCAGCCATGTCGTCCACGTACAAAAATTCGCGCTTGGGGCGACCACTGCCCCAGATGACCACGCTGGGCGCGTTGGCGACCTTGGCTTCATGAAAGCGGCGGATCAGCGCGGGAATAACGTGGCTGTTTTGCGGGTGGTAGTTATCACCGATGCCATACAGGTTGGTGGGCATGACACTGCGGTAGTCAACACCATGGCTTTCGCCGTATTGGCGGTTGTAAGACTCACACAGTTTGATGCCGGCAATTTTGGCAATGGCATAGGGTTCGTTGGTCGACTCCAGCAGGCCGGTAAGCAGGGCATCTTCACGCATGGGCTGCTGTGCCAGGCGGGGATAGATGCAGCTTGAACCCAAAAACAGCAGTTTTTGCACGCCAGCCTGAAAAGCGGCCTCCACCACGTTGGCCTGCACCATCAGGTTTTGGTAAATAAAGTCTGCCGGGTAGGTGTTGTTGGCGTGAATGCCGCCCACTTTGGCTGCGGCCAGATAGACCTGGGTGGGCTTCTCTGCAGCAAAAAAGGCCCGCACAGCGGCTTGATGGGTCAGGTCAAGCTCGTGATGAGTTTTGAGGACGAAGGACTCAGGACCCAGGCCGCTCTGTACCAGTTGGCGCACGATGGCGCTGCCCACCATGCCACGGTGGCCGGCGACGTAGATTTTGGGGGACATAAGGGTCAGGCCGTTGAATGAAAAAACACGGCTTGGATTATCCCGCAGCTCACCCCTTAAAAATGAATCCCCCGCATCATCTGCTGCAGCGCCACCGCTTCGGCAGACAGTTTGGGTTTGTCACCCGGTTTGGCGCCCTTGGCAGCCGGGGAATCGGGGAACATCCTGAAGCTGGTGTTCATCACGATCTGCGCCACGCGCGGCACCAGCGCGTGCAACAGCTGGCCAAAAATGCCCAGCCGAGTGGCAACGCGTACCGGTTTGAAGATGCACGCCTGCGCAATCATGTCAGCGGCTTCTTCGGGGGCCAGCGTGGGCACGTTGTTGTAAATCTTGGTGGGCGCAATCATGGGGGTGCGCACCAGCGGCATGTTGATGGTGGTAAAGCTGATGCCTTGATCTGCGTATTCGCTGGAGGCACAACGCGTCCAGGCGTCCAGCGCCGCCTTGCTGGCCACATAAGCGCTAAAGCGCGGCGCGTTGGTCAGCACACCGATGCTGCTGATATTGACCACATGCCCTTTGTGCTTGGCCACCATGCCGGGCAAAAAGCCCATGGTGACACGCAGGCTGCCAAAGTAGTTGAGCTGCATGGTGCGCTCGTAGTCGTGAAAGCGCTCGTAACTGCTCTCGATGGCGCGGCGGATGGATCGGCCGGCGTTGTTGACCAAAAAATCCACTCCGCCATGCTCGGTCATCACCTGCTGCACAAACGCTTTGCAGGGGGCTTCTTCGGCAATGTCCACCGCGTAGGCGATAAAGCGGTAACCCTTTTCCTTGGCCTGCGCACACGCCGCGTCCAACTTGTCCTGGTCCCGCCCGCATATCAAAGTAATAGCGCCCGCCTCAGCAAATTTGTGCGCTGCAGCCAATCCAATACCTGAACTTCCACCAGTCACCAGCACCACCTTGCCGCCCACCGTGCCCTTGAGGCTGCGGTCGATGTGCAGGTCGGGGTCCAAATGGCGTTCCCAGTAGTCCCACAGCCGCCAGGCGTAGTCACGCAGGTTGGGGCATTCAATGCCGCTGCCTTTGAGCGCGGCCAGCGTATCGCGGCAATCAAAGCGCGTGGGGTAGTTGACAAAGCTGAGCATGTCTTCAGGCAGGTCCAGGTCTTTCATGACCGCGTTGCGCACGCGGCGCACCGGTGCCAGCGCCATCAGCCCTTTGGTGATGCTGCGCGGTATAAAACCCAACAGCGCCGCGTTGACAAACACGTTCATCTTGGGCGCGTGTGCTGCCTTGCTGAAGATGTCCAGCACGTCGCCCACGCGGTAACCCACCGGGTCCACCAGGTGGTAGCACTTGCCGGTGATGTCTTTTTGATGGCTGATGGTGGCCAGTGCGTCCACCACAAAGTCCACCGGCACAATGTTCACGCGCCCGCCTTCCAGTCCAATGGAGGGCATCCACGGTGGCAACAACTGGCGCATGCGCTGGATCAGCTTGAAAAAGTAATACGGCCCGTCGATCTTGTCCATCTCACCGCTCTGGCTGTCGCCCACCACCATCGCCGGGCGATAGACCGTCCAGGGCAGCTTGCATTCCTGGCGCACAATTTTTTCGCTCTCGTGCTTGGTCAAAAAGTACGGGTGATCCAACCCTTCGGCCTCGTCAAACATGTCTTCCCGGAACACGCCTTCGTACAGGCCGGCCGCGGCAATCGAGCTCACGTGGTGAAAGTGCCCGGCCTCGACGGCCTTGGCAAAGGCCACCGTGTTGCGCGTGCCTTCCACGTTGATCTGCACCTGGCTCGCTTCGTCCGCGCCCAAGTCATAGACCGCTGCCAGGTGGTAGAAGTGCTGGATTTGACCCTTGAGCTGTTTGATGTCTGCCGCCGACACGCCCAGTTTGGGTTCGATCAGGTTGCCTTGCACCGGCAGCAAGCGTGCCGCGCTCACACCGCAATAGTCGCGCAGCGCCCGGACCTTGTCCTGGCTGGATTCACGTACCAAAAAATGCACCACGGTGCCCTTGCGCTCAAGCAGTTCTTTGACCAGCCGTTTACCGATAAAACCGGTGGCACCGGTCACAAAATAATGCATGCCTGTCTCCTGTAAATAAGCGTCCGATTTTTGCTTGGATTGCAGCGCGTGACCTCAGCGTAAACCCGTATCGGGGCAACCCCGTGCCAGATTAGAAAGCCACACCTACACGCACCGCATTTTGACCTCTACAGTGCGGTCTTTCCTTTTCCCCCTAGCTACGGAGTCACACCATGGTCACCAAACTTAAAAAGTCTTTCCCAGCCAAGAAAGCCGCGACACCCCGCGCTGGCATGCCACTGGCCAATTCGGTCAAGGATTCTGCGCAACAAATCTGGCAGGCCGGGCTGGGGGCGTTTACCAAGGCGCAAACCGAAGGCACCAAGGCGTTTGAAGCGCTGGTGAAAGAAGGCGTGAGCTTTCAGCGCAAGACGCAGTCCGCCGCAGAAGAAAAAATCACCGAAGCCACACAAAAAATGACCAGCATGGCCAGCGACATTTCCAGCAAGGCCTCGGGCCAGTGGGACAAGCTGGAAAACATTTTTGAAGACCGTGTCGCCAAAGCGCTCAACAAATTGGGCGTGCCGTCGGCCAAAGACATCAATGCGCTGATTGCGCGCATCGACGCCCTGAACGCCAGCGTGCAAAAGCTCGCTCCAGTCAAGCCCAAGGCAGCCGCGCCCGTCAAAGCGACAGCACCGAAGGCAGCTGCCAAAAAGCCAGCGGCAAAGACCAGCAAAGCCGCAGCCAAGTCAGCTGCCAAAAAAGTCGTCCCAGCGGCTCAGGTAAACCCTGAGTAAAAAAAAGCACGGTCGGTCGTAAACTGGGCGTCCATGAAACAACCCGTGCGACCGACCCCAAAAATTGCCCTGGCGCTCGCTGGTGGCGGGCCCTTGGGGGCTATCTATGAAATTGGCGCACTATGCGCGTTGCAGGAATCGCTCAAGGGCATCAACCTGACCCGGCTGCAACACTACGTGGGCGTATCCGCCGGGGGCTTTATTGCCGCCGGTCTGGCCAATGGCATCACGCCGCGCCAGTTGTTTTCGTTGTTCATTGAAGACCGCAAGCGCCAGACCGAGGCGTTTGACCCGGCTTGGTTGTTGCGCCCGGCGTTTTCTGAATTTTTTTCGCGCTCGTTGTTGCTACCGCTACTGCTGTTGCAATGCGCCTGGCATGGCACGCTGGGGCGCAAGTCGCTCATGCGCACGCTCGAACGCCTGAGCCCCAGCCTGCCCACCGGTATTTTTTCCAACGCACAGATCGACGTGGAGCTCACCCGCCTGCTCAGCCGACACGGCCGTACCAACGACTTTCGCCAGCTCAAGAGCCGTCTGACGCTGGTGGCCACGCATCTGGACAGCAGCAATGCCGTGTCGTTTGGCCGCCCAGGTTGGGACCATGTGCCCATCTCCAAAGCCATTCAGGCCAGTGCAGCGTTGCCCGGGCTGTTTCCGCCCGTAGAGATTGACGGGCAACACTTTGTCGATGGTGCGCTGATGAAGACCATGCACGCCTCGATTGCGCTGGACGAAGGCGTGGACCTGATGCTGTGCGTCAACCCGCTGGTACCGTTTGACGCCTCGGCAACGCCGCGCACGGCGCAAGAAGCCACACCTTGGGCCGCATCTGAACCGATTCCGCACATTGCCGATGGTGGCTTGCCTGCGGTGCTGAGCCAGACCTTTCGTTCGCTGATTCACTCACGCCTGCAATTGGGCATCAAGGGCTACGAGCAAACTTACCCCAACACCGACATCGTACTGTTCGAGCCCGACCACCGCGACCCCGAGCTTTATCTGGCCAACACCTTCAGCTACAGCCAGCGCCGCCATCTGGCCGAACATGCCTACCAGCAAACGCGCAATGCGCTGCGTTCGCGTCAAACTCATCTGGCGAAAAAGCTTTCGTATCACGGCATCACGCTGAACCATGCGGCGCTGGACGACCCCCAACGCCACCTGTGCACCCCCAGGCGTGCGCCCGCGCGCATCGGGCAAGCGCTGACCAAGTTGCACAACCTCATGGACAACCTCAACCAGGTGGTGCAAGCGGCTGAACCCCAGGCAGACCCGTCATGGTAAAGAAAGCACCGAGGCGCACCGCCGAGCGAATTCTTGAAGTTACGCTGGTGCTGTTCAATCGCTTTGGCGAGCCCAATGTGTCCACCACGCTGATCTCCAACGAGCTGGGCATCAGCCCGGGTAACCTGTACTACCACTACCCGGCCAAAGACGAGCTCATCAACGCACTGTTTGACCGGTTTGAGCGCGGCCTGAACGACCTGCTGGGTGCCAGCGATGACGTACGCAACGTGGAAGACGCCTGGTTCTTCATGCACACACTGTTTGAACTGATCTGGCAATACCGTTTTTTGTACCGTGACCTCAACGACCTGCTGAGCAAGAACCGGCGCTTGGAAACGCACTTCCAAAGCATCGTCAAAAACAAAACTCGCGCGATCCGTGCCCTGCTTGACGGACTGCGCCGGGGGGGTGCGTTGCAGATCGACTCGCGTGAGATGGACCCCACCGCCACCAGCATGGTCGTCGTGTTGACGTATTGGCTCAGTTTTGAATACGTGCGCGACCCGCGTAACGCACTGGAGCCAGCCAACGCGCAGTTGGCGCTCCTGCGCGGTGCCCGGCACGTGCTGAACCTGATTTCACCCTATCTTGAGCCCGCCCAACGCGCCCACTTGATCGGTCTGGCAGACGCCTACAATCCGTCCTAGCCAATTCCAAGGGTTAGAGGAGACCGTCATGGCCACGTGGACCGCATTCCCCTACGCGGGCGATTACAAGTTTGATAGCGACAGCGTCAAGAAGAACTGGGCCCGGCTGCACTTGGGCGACCTGGAACCCCTACCCAAAGAACGCGCCCTGCTGCAAGCTTGGGCACACTTTCACAATGGTGACTTTCAAAAGGCAGTTACGCTGGGGCAAGGCCTGGGGCTGGCCGGTTTGAACGTGGTCAACAAGGCCATGTGCGTGTATGCCAGTTACCTGGAAAAGCATGAATCGCGGCGTCAGGCGCTGTTCAAAGAGGTAGCCGAGCAAGCTGAAAAGCAACTGGAACAGGATGTTGGCAATTTCAACGCCCGTTACCTGCGCGCCTATGCGTTAAGCCGCTACAGCCAGAGCATCAGCGTGGCCAAGGCGCTGGCACAGGGGCTGGGCACCAAGATCAAGACCGACCTGGAAGACGTGATCCGCCAGCAACCCAAACACCTGGAAGCGCACGTTGCGCTGGGCAGTTTCCACGCCGAGGTGATCGACAAGGTGGGTAACCTGATCGGAGCCATGGCCTACGGTGCCAACAAGGACATCGGCCTGAACCTGTTTACCAAGGCGGTGCAATTGAACATGCATTCTGCTTTTTGCATGCTTGAATACGCACACGCCATGCTGATGCTGGGCGGTGAGGAGATGATGAAAGAAGCCAGCCGCATGTACCAACTGGCTGCACGCGCCAAGCCAGTCGATGCGGCCGAGCGGCTGGAAGTGGAAATGGCCAAGTCCGAGCTGAAAGACTGATCTGGAAATCAGTCGCCCCAGGGCAGCATCAGCGTCAGCAGTTTGAGTTTTTCAAATTCGGGTGCAAAGCGGTCGATGATGGCTTGCGGGTCAGGGCACAGCGTGCTGTCGCTGATCACGCCAAACTGCACGCCGCCGCCGTAGCTCAAGATCGACACCCCCAACCCCACGCTACCCGACTGCGGTACCCAGAACATGGTCTGCTCCAGCGTGCCACCACAAAACGTGAGCTTGTCGCGCGGGCCTGGCACATTGGTCATGACCGCCGTGGTCTTTTTGGCAAACAGGTTAAGCATGGCGTCTTGCACCGGCTTGACCAGCACACCCGCCACTGCCAACAGCGCAAACGCCAGCAAGGGTTGCATGCTGCCTTTCAGGTCGCTCATGCGTCGGCGCACTTCAAACAGCCGCGCCACCGGGTTGTCCATGCCGACCGGCAAGACCACCGGCGCCAGACCAAACTTGTTGCCCAGCTTGTAGGCCTCGGTCATCGGACGTAGGTTGACCGGCACCATGGCGCGGATTTCTTTGCCCGCCACACTGTCGCCCTTGGCCTGCAGGTAGCGGCCAATGGCACCGGCCACGCAGGCTAGCAGCACGTCGTTGATGGAGCAGCGCAGCGCCTTGCTGACCGCGCGCACCTCGTCCAGCGGCAAGGGTTCGCACCAGGCCACGCGCTTGGTGTGCCCTGGCATACCCTTGAGGCGCGTGGGTGAGTCGTCTGCCATCAACGCCAGCGCGGCGCCGTCACGCACCACCTGATAGGCCATGCGCGCGGCCTCGGTGGACGTCACCTTGCCCTTGCCCAGCCCTTCGGCAAACCACTTTTCCAACACATTGCGTGGGTCGGCCATGGCACCAAAAGCCTGCGCTGCACCTGCCCCGGCCGCACCAATGGCTTTGACCGCCGCTACCGTGAGCGGCTCGATCAGCGTGTGCTGCATCCATTCTTCAGCCGCTTCCCAGCCTTGTGCTGATCGCGGCTTGGCGCGTCTGCGCGGCGGCTCGGTGCCACCATCAACAATCGACTGGATCACCGCAATCAGCGCGAGACCGTCCGCAATGCAATGGTGAATGCGTACCAGCAAGGCTGAGCCACCGTCATAGTGTTCGATCAACCGGAACTCCCACAGCGGGTGGCGCATATCCAACGGCTGCATAGCCAGCTCTGCCAGGCGTTCTTGCAGGGCTTGTTGCTGTCGGCTGCGCGCGCTGGCGGGTAATTTTTCTCGTACCACATGCCGGCGGATGTCAAATTCGGTATCCGTAATCCAGTTGGCACCCGTGGCATCCAACTGCACGCGCTGGGTAAAGCGCGGGTACTTCAGCATCCGAGCCGCAATGCGCTCAGACACTGCTGTATAGCGGATGCCGGGCTTGATGATCCACACCCCCAGAATCATCATCAGATTGGTGGGGCAGTCCATGCGCAGCCAGGCGGTGTCCACCTTGCTCATGCGCTCAACAACAAACGGGAATTGGGGTTTGCGTGCCATAACGGTTCTTGATTGGGGCATGAACTCTATTTTGACTTCAATTCACCCCGTAAGATAGCCCGCACAAACCCCACTTACCCACCCTTGGAGACTGCACCATGTCTGATCTGAAAGCCCGCTTTGAAGCCGCCGTTGCCAACTCAAAAAACCTGAGTGAGCGCCCTGACAACATGACACTGCTGAAACTTTACGCGCTGTACAAACAAAGCAGCACAGGCGACAACGCCGACAAAAAACCCGGTTTTGGCGACATGGTGGGCCGCGCCAAGTGGGACGCCTGGAACGCGCTCAAAGGTACCTCCAGCAGCGACGCGATGCAGCAGTACATCGACCTGATCGAGTCTCTGAGCTAAGCGTTAGTGCATGTGCGCCGAATCGACTGCTCTGGTTCATTCTTGCAGTGATCCGGATTCCCGGGTGATGGGCAAATACTTGACTCGGATTGTTCCGTCCGACACAGTGACCATTGCCCCACGGTTGAGATCGTCACCCGTCAAAGCCAGCACCTGTTTGATCATCGCGCTAGCTTGCTGCGCTTTCAGTCCCTGTTTGCGAATGCGCAGAACCGACGGCTTGCTGGCACCCGCCAACGCAAGCAGCGCGTGAAAATCGGCGTCCAGAGTCACAACAATACGCTCTTGCTGATGCGCCACCTGCAAATGGTCGCATCCCCAGCGCGGGACATACCCAGTTCGCTGACGTGATACACATCCCAACCCTGCTCTCTTAGCAAGTCTGCGACACCGCGCGGTAAGCCCTGGTCAAGCAGGAGCTTGGTCATACCGCTTCAAGCGCCATCGTCCGGTCGTCCAAATTGGCGGCAGCAAAGTCCAATGTTTGGCGAATATCTTCGGCCTCAAGTTCGGGATATTGCCGCTGCAATTCAGCTCGGTCGGGATACAGGGCGACCGCCTCCACAACACGTTTAACCGTCAGACGCATACCCCGTATGCAGGGCTGTCCGTTGACAATGGCAGGATTGACAGTGATGCGATCAAAGCGATTCATTGAAAATTCCGATCAGTAGAGGACGTGGAACCTTAGACATTGCAAATGGCCGGTCAAGGTCCAGTGAACATCTTGCCACACCTGCGCCTACTGCGCAAAATCAATCACCTCACGCACGCTTGACATTTTTTTTGGACTTGGGTGCCAGCAGCGTATCCAAGTTCTTGACGATTTCAGCCTCGATCGTGTGCTTGAAGGCCCCTACCAAAAAACCCAACTGCGCGCGCAAGTCAAAATGTACTGGGCTGACCAGCAGGATGCCTTTGACACCTGCGCGCGAAAACATCACCTCGTCTTCTGTGTCGCCTTCTTCATAAACGCACTCCAGGCCAAATTCGGCCTCAGCCTGCTCGGCCCATTTAAAAGCGATCTTGCGCGCCTTGGCCAGGCCCAGCGCGTGCTCGCGCACGATGTGTAGTTCTGCCATATCTACCTGTTGGAAAATATTTATCGCAAAAATGCCTGGCTATCACCCCGATCCCGGCCAGAGGGCCCGGGAGCCAGTGCCTGTAACGCCAACTGTCGTTGTTGCGCATCCAGCTGCGCCAGGCGGCGCACCGCATCATAAAACCTGCGCCAGTCGCGGCCCTCGCGCGCAAACAGCGCTTCAAATGCCGGCACCCATTCGTCGTAACTGCCCTGCGCAGCCAGCGCGGCATTGTTGGCTTGCGCTACCCAATCGTCATAGCCGCTATAGCCGTCCCAGCCACTTTTGAGCCTCGCATAGTCTGCACGGAAGTCAGAAAACACTTTGTTTTTTATAGCTTTCAGCGCTTGTTGTGTATGGGCTGTACGGCTATTTTCCTGGTAAATTTGAAGCAATTTCTGGCGCGTGCGCCGCGTCAGGTCGCGAAACTGGATGCGGCGCGCATCAAACACCGCAAATACCTCGCGCTGCTGCACCGTGGCTTGCTGCGCCAGCCAGCGCGCGCCGCCCAGGCGCTCTACCGCCGTGGCAAACGATTCGTTGAAGGCAGTGTCGTCGGGCGCAAACACTACCTGGTGCGACAACTCATGAAACATCAACCGCGCCAGTTCACCGTCGGGGTAGTTGATAAAGGTGCTGAGCATCGGGTCGCCGCCAAGCCAGTTGCTCCAACCCAGCGTGGAATAAGCGGGCACACCATAAACGCTCACCTCCAGCCCCTGCGCTTGCAGTTGCGCCGCCAGCGCCCGCGCGTGCGCCTGCGCGAAATAGCCCCGGTACGCGACACAGCCAACAACGACAAAACACCAGGTCTTGAGCGTGAGCGAATCAGCGGGCGCGGCCACCACATTCCACACCACGTAGGGTCGATCCAGCGCCGCGTAGCGCTGGTAGCTGGCGTTGTCGGGCAACTGCAAATCCGCCACGGCAAAGCGCCGCACCGACTGCACCCGTCGCAATCGCTGTTGCAGAGCAGGCAGGGTGGCCGGGTCGGCCAGCCAGTCGTCGATCGTGCGGGCTGCAGCCATCAGCTTGACGTGCCCAGCAACCGACTGCGCCAGGTAACCCACATCAGCGCAGGCACTCAAGGCCAGCGGCAACAGCAGCACCAGCGCCCACCTTGCCCGCCAGAGACTACGATGCGGCACCATCCGATTCACCCACACGCGAAGGCCTGCCATGCTGTACAAGTTCAAATCCAAAGTCACCGGGGACGTGATTATGTTGCAGCCCAACGGTGAACGGCTGCTGGAGATCATCGGCAAGCGCAACGCCAATGAGCCAGCGGTCAAAGGCATCCTGCTGCCAGAGCACATGCCACGCGCACTGGCGGCCATCGACGCGGCCATAGCCCAAGAAGAACAGACACGCCGTGAGGCCATTGAGCAAGCCCGGCAAGAGCACGCAGCGTCGCCGCGCTTTGAAGCCATCAGCCTGCGCCAGCGCGCGTTGCCGCTGATGGAGATGATTCGTCAGTGCCTGAGAGCCGATCAGGCCATCACTTGGGGTGTATAAAAAAACACACGCAAGCCCTTTAAATTCAACGGTATGTAGCTATCAATTGGATTGCTACCGGTAACTACGCGCGTCTTCAATCACTTTGCCATCGTTGGGCAGCGTGCCGGGCTGCACCACTTCCACCAAACCACGCAACTTGGTCACATCGCGAATGGCGTCGGTCACTTTTTGCACCAGACTGTCCGGGCCGCTACACGCTGACTCGACCTTGAGCGTCATCGCGTCGTTAGCCATTTCACCGGTGACCACCAGGCGTGCTTTGGCCACCTCAGGAAAGCGCTTGACAATCTGATCCACCTGCCCCGGATGCACAAACATGCCGCGGATTTTGGTGGTCTGGTCGGCGCGCCCCATCCAGCCCTTGATGCGCACATTGGTGCGCCCGGTGGGGCATACGCCTGGCAACACCGCCGACAGGTCGCCGGTGCCAAAGCGGATCAGCGGATACGTGGGGTTGAGCGTGGTCACCACCACCTCTCCGACCTCACCTTCGGGTACGGGGTCGCCGGTGCCGGGGCGAACAATTTCAACGATCACGCCTTCGTCCACCACCAATCCTTCACGCGCTGCGGTTTCGTAGGCAATCAAGCCCAGATCGGCGGTGGCGTAGCACTGGTAACCGGCTACGCCGCGCGCGGCAAACCAGTCACGCAGGCTGGGGGGGAATGCTTCGCCGCCAAACATCGCCTTGGTGACGCTGGGCAGCGCCACGCCCAGCTCGGCGGCCTTCTCCAGAATGATGCGCAAGAAACTGGGCGTGCCGATATAGCCCGCCGGCTTGAGCTCGGCCATCGCCTGCACTTGCTGCTCGGTCTGACCGGTGCCGCCAGGGAACACCGTGCAGCCCAGCGCGTGCGCACCGGTTTCCATCATCGACCCGGCCGGCACAAAGTGGTAGCTGAAGCTGTTGTGAATCAGCTCACCCGGGCGAAAGCCGGCGGCAAAAATAGCCCGCGCCATACGCCAGTAGTCGCGCGCCGTACCCTCTGGCTCGTAAATCGGGCCCGGGCTGGCAAATACGCGCGGCAAGGTCGCGCCAAATCCTGACGCACAAAAGCCACCAAAAGCGCTGCCGCCATAAGCGCGGCTGGCCAATTGCAGCTCCAGCAGCTCATGCTTGCGCGTTACCGGCAAGCGCGCCAAGGCCGCGCGGCTGGTGACCTGCGCCGGGTTGACGTCCTTCAAGATGTCGGCAAACGCCGGTGATGCCAGCTTGGCGTGCGCCACCTGCAGGGGCAATGCCTTGAGCAGCGCAGCTTCGCGCTCAGCCGGGTCACGCGCTTCCAGCGCATCAAAATAATCGCTCATCTTTGTGTTCCTGAAAAACCAATATTCACGACCAGGAGAGGGCCACCATCAGACCATCAGCGCGATCCATGGGCTACAAGGTGCGTGGCTTGCCTGGCTTGTCGCAAAATGACGGACTCGTCGCCATGACCCGCCTCAAGCCAGCCAGCGTTTGCGACGCTTGTAGCTCTTGACGTCCTTGAAACTCTTGCGCTCAGCGCCGCCCATACCCAGATAAAACTCTTTCACGTCTTCGTTGCTGGCCAGATAGCTGGCAGCACCGTCCATCACCACACGGCCCGATTCCATGATGTAGCCGTAATCGGCGTATCGAAGCGCCATGTTGGTGTTTTGTTCAGCCAGCAGGAACGTGACTCTTTCTTTGGTGTTGAGGTCTTTCACGATCTCGAACACTTCTTCCACAATCTGTGGTGCCAAACCCATCGATGGCTCGTCAAGCAACACCATGCTGGGGTTGGTCATGAGTGCGCGGCCGATCGCGCACATCTGCTGCTCGCCGCCACTGGTGTAGGCGGCTTGGCTGGTACGCCGGGTTTTCAGGCGTGGGAAATAGGTATAGACCTTGTCCAGGTTGGCGGCTATTTCGCCTTTATCTTTGCGCGTGTAAGCACCGGTGAGCAGGTTTTCTTCAATCGTCAGGTGGGCGAAACAATGTCGCCCTTCCATCACCTGCACCACACCACGGTTGACCAGGTCGGCCGGTGACAGGTTTTCAATGCGATCGCCGCGCAGTTCGATGCTGCCCTTGGTGACCTCGCCGCGCTCGCCGCGTAGCAGATTTGACACCGCACGCAGCGTGGTCGTTTTGCCAGCACCATTGCCGCCCAAAATGGCCACAATGTTGCCTTCGGGCACGTTGAGCGACACCCCTTTGAGCACCAGGATCACATGGTTGTAAATAACCTCGATGCCGTTAACATTGAGAACGATGTTTTTTGAATCAGCCATAGTGTTCATTCCATTCAAACCAGATGAAAGCGCTGCTGACCAACGCTTTCATCTGGCGAGTGGCATGCCATGCAGGCCACCCTTTCAGAATCAC
>Ga0172372_10000833_pt1 | contig 47499 bp, 42 predicted proteins | sample LakKiv5m_2_FD_114544 | JGI IMG/M metagenome (GOLD analysis project Ga0172372, IMG submission 114544) | Freshwater microbial communities from Kabuno Bay, South-Kivu, Congo - kab_092012_9.5m | ecosystem: Environmental > Aquatic > Freshwater > Lake | place: Democratic Republic of the Congo...
CTGAAATATGCTGAAGCCCTTTATCAAATGGCATATCAGCAATTGACACTCGCCAGCATCGATGAATCGAAAGCAGGATCGTCCATTAGAGTAATTGATCGTGCTATTGTCCCAGAACAAAAATCCGGTCCATTTCGTAGAAATACCATACTTATAGCTGTAATAATGGCCTTATTTATTTCAGTTATTATTGCTTTTATAATCGAAGCGTATCACAGGGTACAGGCAAATAAAGAGAGTGTAGCTCAATTAAAAAAGATCAAAAGCTATTTGCATTGGAAGTAATTGAAATTAGCTTTTTTTCGGCTTTATCATTTAAGTAATGAATATTACAGAATTATTAAATATTAGCCAATTTACCCCGGGTATTATTACAGCATTATTATCAGTATTGCTTGTGGTGACTAAAAGATGGCATGGAAAGCACTCTTTTGATCATCTTGATGGGGTTCAAAAATTCCATTCAACCCCAACCCCGCGCGTTGGAGGCATTGCTATAATTTCAGGCTTGATTGCGGCATATATGTTGACATCTGGGCCTGTATCAAAAAATCTTGGTTTGATTTTGATTGCTGGTATTCCTGCTTTTGCTGCCGGCCTTATTGAAGACTTTACGAAGCGCGTAGGTATTCGGGAACGACTATTAGCCACGATGTTCAGTGGTATTCTTGCCTGGTGGCTCACTGGATACAGTCTTAATCATATCCATATAGCGCCAATCGACTATTTTCTTGCTTATTTTCCGGTTCGCCTTGTTTTTACTGCTTTTGCAGTTGGAGGCGTTGCCAACTCAATTAATATTATCGATGGTTTTAATGGTTTGGCGGTCGGTACTATAATAATTTGCTTTACTGCTTTTGGTCTCATTGCCTGGCAGGTAGGGGATGTTGAACTGGTTCAGTTGTGTTTCATTTTAGTTTCTGTATCAGCAGGATTTCTTGTTGTTAATTTCCCGTTTGGTAAAATATTTATGGGTGATGGAGGGGCATATCTTTTTGGATTTATCCTTGCGTGGGTGGCTGTAATGCTACCTTTTCGTAATTCAAATGTATCAGTTTGGGCTCCGCTTCTGGTTTGTGCCTACCCTGTTCTTGAAACAGGATTTTCAATGTGGCGCAGGCATCATCGTTCAGGTCAGCATCCCGGCCAGGCTGATAGTCTGCATCTGCACTCACTGATATACTGTCGAGTTGCAAGAGTGGTATTTTGTGGTGCCAAACCGCAACTTATAAACAGTCTTACTTCCCTGTTTATATGGCCTATTCCTCTTCTCTGTTCATTAATTGCGGTTTTTTGGTTTTCGAATACCATGGTAATGATGATCAGCTTTATTGTCTGTGCCTTTGTTTATCGTCTGATATATCTTCGCCTGACACAGTTTGTCTGGTGTCTCTGGCCTGCAACAATAAATCATGATTAGCAAAGCAAGCTTCCCGCAGTCAATAACTTTTCCCAATTTTATTAGATGGAATCTGCGCAGTCAATGGTAACACTGCTTAAACGCCTCTGGCATCAAGTCAGTTCGCGTCGAAAGGCGCAATTCGGGCTGTTGCTTATATTGATGATTATAGCATCGTTTGCTGAAATCTTCAGTATTGGAGCTGTTTTGCCATTTCTTTCAATTCTGACCGTGCCTGAGAAGATATTTGGGCATCCTGTTGCCCAGCCGTTTATCCGAACATTCGGGATGAAAAGTGCCAGCCAGCTTCTGCTCCCATTCACTCTTGTTTTCGGTCTGGCAGCGATAATTTCTGGAACGCTACGTCTTTTTTTACTCTGGGCAAGCACTCGACTCTCCTATGCAACAGGGGCAGATCTTAGTATCAGCATCTACCGTCGAACTCTCTATCAGCCATATTCGGTGCATGTGGCAAGGAACAGCAGTGAAATCATTAACGGCATATCCAGCAAAACGGGTGTTGTCATTGGCACATTTACCAGTGTGCTCAATCTCATTAGCGCCACAATTATTCTGCTTGCTATCCTGCTTACTCTGGTTTCTGTTGATTCTTTTATTGCATTGACTGCTTTTACTGGTTTTGGTTTGCTTTATGCATTGATTATAAAGATTACCAGGAGCCGGTTATTGTTGAACAGTAAGCGTATTGCCCGTGATTCATCGCAGGTTATAAAGTCCCTGCAGGAGGGCTTGGGTGGAATACGTGACGTTTTGATTGATGGAACTCAGGCTACCTACTGTCAGATTTATAGCAATGCTGATTTGCCTTTACGTCATGCTCAGGGTAATAACTCATTTATAAGTTTAAGTCCGCGTTTTGCACTGGAAGCATTGGGAATGCTTTTGATTTCCGGATTAGCTTATACTCTTGCAATGCAACCAAATGGTATTGCAAGGGCTATTCCGGTTCTTGGGGCTTTGGCACTTGGTGCCCAGCGTCTTTTGCCGGTTTTACAGATAGCCTATACCTCATGGTCGAACATACAGGGTTCTAATGCATCACTGGAAGATGCGATTGAACTGCTTGATCAACCACTGCCCGATTATGCCGATCAATCACCAGCCGAACCATTGCCGTTCCACAAACAGATCGAACTGAAAAACCTCTCATTTCGTTATACCGATCATACTCCATATGTACTTAAAAATTTTAATCTTTCTATCTCCAAGGGGAGCCGTATAGGTTTTATCGGGGTTACCGGCAGTGGTAAAAGCACTTTGCTTGATATTGTTATGGGGCTTTTACAACCCACAGAGGGCACACTTGACATTGATGGTCAGTCAATAACTTCAGCTAACAATAGAGCATGGCAAGCACATATTGCCCATGTCCCACAAACTATTTACCTCTCAGACGCTACCATTGAAGAGAACATAGCTTTTGGCATTGCTAAAGGTAAAATAGATCACGAGCGAGTAACTCAAGCTGCACAGCAGGCACAGATTGCTGATATTATCGAAACTTGGCCAAAAAAGTATAAAACTTGCGTAGGTGAGCGCGGCATTCGCCTCTCTGGAGGCCAGCGCCAACGAATAGGTATCGCTCGTGCACTTTACAAGCAAGCCGATGTAATCATATTTGACGAAGCGACAAGTGCACTTGACAATGAAACCGAATTAGCGGTCATGCAAGCCATTGAAAGCCTCGGTAGTGAGCTTACGGTGCTTATCATCGCTCATCGCTTAACTACACTGAAGAAATGCTCACAGATCGTTGAGCTGGCCGACAGTGGGATCAAGTGTATAGGTTCCTATGAAGGCATCATCAATGCCAAATAAGGGTTGTCCAACTACCGTTATCTAAATAATCCAGAGATTTTGATAGTGCGATGGAAATTATCAGTGCAAGGAAACATCTCGAAAATCAGTGTAAATAGTGTCTGAAACAACTTCTTTTCCAATAGATGTCATTGTTATAGGTGGAGGTATTCTTGGGCTTTCTACAGCAATGAGTATTCTTCAGGCTCGACCGAAAACGCGTTTAGTTCTCATTGAAAAAGAGAAAAAACTTGCCGAGCATCAGACTGGTCACAACAGTGGCGTGATACACTCCGGCCTTTATTACAAACCAGGGTCATTGAAGGCAATTAATTGCCGTAAGGGATACGATTTACTGCTTGAATTTTGCAGAGATGAATGTATTCCGCATGAAATATGTGGTAAAATTGTTGTAGCAACCACACAAGCAGAGTTATCAAGACTTGATGAGCTTTATCGAAGAGGGATTTCAAATGGACTCAATGGACTTAGATATTTATTACCAACTGAAATCAAAGAGATAGAGCCCCATTGCCAAGGTATTAGAGGGATTTATGTGCCACAGGCGGGTATTGTTGACTATACTGTTGTTGCGAAAAAATATGCAGAGAAAATTATTAGAATGGGCGGTGATATTGTCTATGGTGAGCGTGTTATTGATGTTATTGACCAAGGCAATCAAGTCGAAGTTGTTGGTGAATTACGATCATGGACAGGAAAAACTGCTGTTTTTTGTGCCGGTTTGCAATCGGATAGATTGGCTTGTAGGACCGAAGCTACGCTGCCTTTGCGCATACTTCCTTTTCGAGGTGAATACTATAAACTTAAGCAGTCAGCTCCTAAACTTGTCAATCATCTGATTTATCCAGTACCCGATCCAGCATTCCCTTTTCTCGGTGTTCATTTTACCCGTATGATCAAAGGGGAAGTAGAGTGTGGTCCTAATGCTGTATTTGCTTTTGGTCGTGAAGCTTATAAAAAAAGCGATTTCAATTTTCATGATACAATGGATGCCTTGAAATGGCCTGGTTTTCGCAAAGTGGTGACCAAGCATTGGTTCACCGGAATTGGTGAATATAAGCGTTCTTTCAGCAAGCAGGCATTCGTCAAAGCTCTACAGAAACTTATACCAGAGCTTCAGGCAGAGCATCTTGAAGTTGGAGGGGCGGGGATTAGAGCACAAGCCTGTGATTTACATGGAAATTTGCTTGATGATTTTGACTTTAGAGTAAATCACAATATAATACACGTTTGCAATGCACCATCTCCAGCAGCTACAGCCTCACTGGCTATTGGGAGAACCGTTGCAGATAAAGTTTTATCACTGTACTAAAAAAATAATCGGGAGTAATTTTACCTATGAAAATTCTTGTAACTGGTGGTTGTGGTTATAAAGGGCACGTTCTTATTCCCAAGTTACTGGCGAGGGGTTATGAGGTGATTGCATTTGATATACAGTGGTTCGGAAATTATCTTTTACCGCATAAAAATCTTTCCGTTGTAAAAGGTGATGTGCGTCATATAGAAACTATTCCCTTGGAGGGCGTTGATTGTATCATTCATCTTTCATCGATAGCTAATGATCCTTGTGGAGATTTGAATCCCCAGTTGACATGGGAAGTCAGCGCTCTTGCGACCATGCAATTGGCAGATAAAGCTAAGAGGCTTGGTATTAAACGCTTTATATATGCTTCATCAGGTAGTGTCTATGGCGTTAAGGATGAACTGCAGGTTACTGAGGATCTTGAGCTCAAACCAATTTCCGAATACAACAAGACTAAGATGGTTGGAGAGCGTGTATTGCTGAGTTACCAGGATGACTTTGTGGTTCAAATTGTTCGCCCAGCCACCGTCTGCGGCTACTCTCCACGCATGCGCCTTGACGTTTCAGTTAACCTGCTCACCATGCAGGCGCTCTCAAGAGGCAAAATCACGGTGTTCGGCGGCAACCAGATTCGCCCTAATATCCATATTGATGATATTACCGATGTCTATTTGCACCTCATTGATCATCCTGAGGCCACAGGCATATACAACGCCGGCTTCGAGAACATCTCAATTATGGATATTGCAAAACTGGTTACCAAGCATGTCCCTGTTGAAATTGCGGTCACAGCATCAAATGATCCCCGCTCATATCGAGTTAATTCCGACAAGTTGCTTGCAACAGGTTATAATCCAAAGAAAACAGTTGAAGACGCTGTTCGTGAAATCATTGAGAAATACCGTGGGGGCTTACTTAGTGATGAGGATCGCTTCCACAACTTAAAATGGATGCAGCAAACCGTTCTGGCCAAATAAGCCGTATTTATGAAAGAAACTATACTCCCGCAAAATCTTTTTGCCGATTACTCCAGTCGGTTACAAAATGTTCTCGCCACTTCCGACTGGTCTGGAGTAACCCTGCTTGCTGATGATATGCTGGCTTGCTGGCAAAAGGGTCGTCGGGTTTTCCTCTGCGGTAATGGCGGCAGCGCGGGCAATGCTATTCACTTAGCCAACGATTTCCTTTATGGAATAGCAAAATGCACTGGCAGAGGCCTGAAAGTTTTGGCTCTCTCAGCAAACCCGGCAGTCATGACCTGCCTTGCAAACGATGTTGGTTACGATCATGTTTTTTCCGAGCAACTCGCCGTTCAAGCTGAAGCCGGTGATCTACTCATTGTCCTCAGTGGCAGTGGCAACTCACCCAATATCCTCTGTGCTCTCGCAAAGGCAAAAGACATGGGTGTAAAATCTTATGCCGTGCTTGGCTTTACTGGAGGAAAAAGCAAACAACTTGCCGATGTAGCCATCCACTTTCCCGTGGACGACATGCAAATCGCTGAAGATATGCAACTCATTGTAGGCCACATGCTGATGCAGTGGTTATACTCCAATCGGCCTCAATCTACTTAAAAATATGGACACCGTTTTCATTGTAGGAAGCAACTCATTTTCCGCTGCAACATTCACCGACTTTGCGCTCCAACAGGGTGCCAAGGTTGTAGGGATCAGTCGCTCGTCGGAGCCATTTGATGCCTTTCTTCCCTACAAATGGCATAATCATGACAATTTTACCTTTTATCCGCTCGACCTCAATAGCCATCCCAACGAGATTACAACGCTCCTTCAGGATACCAAACCTGCCTACGTTGTAAACTTTGCAGCTCAAAGCATGGTGGCCGAAAGCTGGCAGAATCCCGGTGACTGGTTCATGACCAATACCGTATCGACAATAAAATTTCACGACACACTGAGAAAAGTTGATTTTCTTAAACGGTACGTCCACGTTTCAACACCTGAAGTTTATGGCAGTTGTACCGGATTTGTAAAGGAAAATTTTCCTTTCAACCCAACAACCCCTTATGCGGTCTCACGTGCCGCCGCCGACATGAGTTTGCGTACTTTCCATTCAGCCTACAATTTTCCGGTAGTTACAACCCGTGCAGCAAACGTTTACGGCCCCGGGCAACAGCTCTATCGAATTATTCCGCGTACCATTCTTTTTATTCTTCTTGGTCGCAAACTGCAACTGCATGGTGGTGGTGTCTCAACACGCTCCTTTATCCACATGCACGATGTCTCCGATGCAACATGGCGTATCATGCAGAATGGAAGCAACGGCGATACCTACCACATCTCAACCAATGACGTCATTTCAATCCGTGCACTCGTTGAACTCATCTGTCTCAAACTGGGAGTAAAGTTTGATGATCACGTAGAATTTGTTGGTGAGCGTCTTGGCAAAGACTCTGCCTACCACCTCGACAGTACCAAAGTTCGCGAAGAGCTTGGGTGGCAGGATCATATAATGCTTGATCAAGGCATTGACGAGTGCATCTCCTGGGTACAGAACAACTTTGACGACCTGAAAGTCCAACCCTTTGATTACCAACACAAACCTTAAGCCATACTATGGGTAAAGAAATAGATCTTCTGGTCAACTATCCAAAGACCAAACGCAATTTAGAGGAGCGCCTTGCCTCAAAGTCTGAAGCAGACCGTGAGATAGCTCGGCAGTTTGGTCGTGATTTTTTCGACGGCGACAGAAATCACGGCTACGGTGGTTTTAATTATATGTCAAGATTTTGGCAACCGGTTATCCCAACTTTTCAGGCATATTGGAAACTGAATGCAAAAAGCTCTTTGCTTGATGTTGGTTGTGCCAAAGGCTTTATGCTTCATGACCTCGTTGATTTGATTCCCGGTATTACCGTAAAGGGAATTGATATCTCTCAATATGCGATTGACAATGCAATTGATGATGTCAAGCCTCATGTGCAGGTCGCAAATGCTACAAAACTTCCTTTTGTCGATAACTCGTTTGATGTTGTCATTTCGATTAATACTGTTCACAATCTTGAACGCGAAGAGTGTGGCAAAGCATTGCAGGAGATAGAGCGCGTCAGTAGGGGTAACTCCTTTATTACTGTTGATGCCTATCGTAATGATGAAGAGAAGGAGAGAATGTACGCATGGAATCTTACCGCAAAAACAATTTTTTCTGTTGATGAATGGATTGCTTTTTTCAGTGAAGTCGGGTATACTGGCGACTACTACTGGTTTATCCCATGAGCACGGATTTAAGCTTAAAGCTTTTTCGGTCGATGTATCGTATACGGGCTGTAGAGGAGGAAATTGCCCATAGATACCCTGAAGGAAAAATGCGTTGCCCCGTTCATCTTTCAATTGGGCAGGAGTCAATACCCGCTGCTTTTGCAGAAAGCATTAACACTACTGATTTTGCTGTCAGTACGCATCGAGGCCATGCGCATTACCTGGCTAAAGGCGGCAACCTGAACGCCATGATAGCGGAGATTTATGGTAAAGCTACAGGTTGTGCAAAGGGGAAAGGTGGCTCCATGCACCTAATTGATCTTGGCGTCAATTTCATGGGAACCTCTGCTATAGTCGGGAACAGTATTCCGATCGGAGTTGGGTTAGCGCTTTCTGCGCAACTTAAAGGTACCAGGCAAATTAGTTGTGTCTTCCTCGGGGATGGTGCAGTCGAAGAAGGTGTATTTTACGAATCGGTTAATTTTGCCGCGGTCAGGCACTTGCCCGTACTTTTTATTTGCGAAAATAATCTTTATTCAGTCTATAGTCCTCTCACAGTTCGGCAACCAAAAGGGCGAAGTATTGCCAAAATGGTTGAAGCTATGGGTCTCAAAGTTGCAATTTGCAATGGTGATGATGTTCTTTCAACACACAACATCATCAATAACGCTGTTACGGAAATCCGAAATGGCAGTGGGCCCCAATTTCTCGAATTTTCTACATACAGGTGGCGTGAGCATTGCGGGCCTCATTTCGATAATGACATAGGATACCGTACAGAAGATGAGTTTCATGCATGGCAAATGAGAGATCCTCTTTGTGGTTTAGAGCACGATTTCAAACAAATGTCTTCTTCAATTACAAAACAAGTTGATGAGATTAAGGCGCAAATAGATACTGAAATAATTGAAGCTTTTGATTTAGCTGAGTCTGCGCCGTTTCCAATGCAATCAGAAGCTTATGAAGGCGTATATGCATAAAATGAAAATTACCTGAATGCTACAAAAGAACTTTGCTGCCGCTATTAATGAAGCTCTCCATCAAGCAATGGAGATTGACCAATCAGTTATCTGTTATGGATTAGGTGTTACTGATCCCAAGGCAGTGTTTGGCACAACATCAAACCTTGAAGCGCGTTTTTGTTCTGACAGGGTGTTTGATATGCCGACATCCGAAAATGCTATGACCGGTGTCGCTATTGGTGCGGCTCTTAATGGAATTAAATCAGTTATGACCCATCAGCGGGTCGACTTTTTCTTGCTGGCACTCGACCAACTGGTTAACAGTGCTGCCAAATGGCACTATATGTTTGGTGGGCAAAATTCTGTACCCATTACAATAAGGTTAATCATTGGTCGTGGCTGGGGTCAGGGGCCTACACATTCCCAAAACCTTCAGGCATGGTTTGCGCATATTCCTGGTTTAAAGGTAGTTATGCCGACAACTCCTGAAGATGCCAAGGGATTATTACTTGCTTCAATTTTTGATCCGAACCCGGTTGTTTTTCTTGAGCATCGTTGGCTCCACAACACTGTTGGCGAAGTGCCGGATGGTGATTATAGAATTCCTCTTGGTCAAGCGCGTAAAGTCAGATCAGGCAGTGACATCACCATTGTGTCTATGTCATACATGACGGTCGAAGCAATTCATGCGGCAGACTATCTCGCAACTCAAGGAGTATCTTGTGAAGTCATTGATCTGCGAACCATTAAGCCTCTGGATTGGTGTGCGGTATTTGACTCAGTAACAAAAACCGGTCGTTTGCTTGCGCTCGATTCTGGCTTTACTACAGGCTCAGTTGCAGGTGAAATTGTTGCAAGGGTTGCGATTGAAAAATTCAGTGAACTTAAAGCTGCTCCTGCAAGGTTGGCAATGCCCGATGTGCCTGAACCAACCAGTCCTGGTTTGACAAAAGGTTTTTATGTTCGTGCGGCGGATATTGCTGAAAAGGCTTTGGAAATGATGGGCAGGGATGCGAGTGAAGTGAGAAGGGATATTGTTGAACCAATTCCACATGATGTTCCGGGGGAGTGGTTTAAGGGTCCTTTTTAAGCGAGAGGGTTGTCCAGTAGTTAGCAGGTTTTATCGATCATAACCATTTTTTGAATATCACCTATGAAAGTTACCGACTATATTGCCAATTTTCTTGTTGAGCGTGGAGTAACTCATGCTTTTGGTATGTCAGGTGGGGCAGCAGTTCATATGTTTGATTCAATTGCCCGGCACTCAGGTATTCAAATCATCTCTATGACGCACGAGCAATGTGCAGCAATTGCTGCAGATGGTTATGCCCGAGCTTCTGGCAGGTTGGGTGTTGCTATTTCAACAAGTGGACCTGGTGCAACTAATTTACTAACAGGGACGTGCTGTTCCTTCTATGACTCGGTGCCTACGCTGATGTTAACAGGGCAGGTATCAACGATTCGTCTTAAGGGCGCGACCAAAGTCCGTCAATTGGGCTTTCAAGAAACAGATGTTGTTTCGATCTTTTCATCAGTTACAAAATATGCAGTTCAACTGACTGATGCAGCCGATATTCGTTTTCAGTTGGAAAAAGCCTTTTATATTGCCTTTGAAGGTCGCCCAGGCCCTGTTTTAATCGACATTCCTGATGATTTGCAAAGGATGCAAATTGAGCCTTCGGAGCTTATTGGGTTTAATCCCCCAGTTCAGTCTAATGACTATAGTTCACTTACTGAGGCAATCCAGCGCGTGCTGGAAAAAATTCAACTCTCTTCCCGGCCGGTGATTGTGCTTGGTGGTGGGCTTAAAACCCCTTTTGCAGGAAGCTTGTTGCAGGAATGTCTTGATAAGCTTGAAGTTCCTGTATTGGTTACATGGGCAGCAGTTGATTTGATTTCTGCAGATCACCCGCTTCGAATTGGGACGTTTGGTGTATACGGGTCTCGCGCAGGAAATTTCGCAGTTCAGAATGCCGATTTATTGATAGCACTTGGGACACGCTTATCACAAAATCTTACAGGCGGAATTCTCTCATCGTTTGCTCGATCAGCCGAGATTGTGATGGTTGATATCGATGAACATGAGATGAATAAATTTGATGGAAAGGGTATCAGTATCGACGTGCGAATAAACGCAAAGCTTTCCGACTTCCTTGCTGTACTTCGTCCACAATTAAATGATTTTAAGCACACTGGGTGGACGGTATGGAAAGATAAAATTGCACATTGGCGGAATCTGTTTCCCAAGGATGCCTCTCCATGTTCTACTTCAAATACGGCCGTTCTTGATGCTGGTGATTTTGTGCATTCTCTTTCAAAAGTATTACCAGAAGACGCATTGCTATATGTTGATACAGGGGGAAATCTTACCTGGACATGTAATAATTTTACGCCAAAGACACATCAGAGTATTCATTCAGCATGGAACTATACTCCAATGGGATATGCTCTCCCTGCATCAATCGGAGCTGCCATGTATAATCCGGACAGGAATATTACCTGTATCATCGGTGATGGAGGTTTGATGATTTGCTTGGCAGAGCTTGCTACACTTTTCAATCACAAACTCCCGATCAAGGTTTTTTTATTTAATAACCACTGCCACGGCATTCAAAAACAGACACTTGAAACGTGGCTTGAGGGAAGGAAGGTTGGAGTGGATCCATCTTCGGGACTCGCCTTTCCTTCTGATTGGGAGCATGTGGCTAAATCTTTTGGTTTAAAGGCATACACTATTGATGGCACAAAATCGGTAACAGAAGAACTTAAAAATATTTATGCCATATCAGGTACTGTTTTTATTAATGTCGAAATAAATCCAGATCAAAAACTTTACCCGGTATTAAAATTTGGGAATGCTCTTGAAAATCAATTGCCGAATTTAGACGGAATAGATTTATCTGCAGAGATGATTATCCCTTCCTTTTATAAAAATCAATTTCCACATAAGTAATTAGTGTTTATTTTTGTTTAACAATTTAATGATTTGACGTTATGCTTGATAAAATTATTTCGTCGCTTCCTGATATCACAAGTCAACATGCTCGAACTACAAATGTTTATGCTCTTTTAGAAAAAGTAGCTGGTGAAGCGATTAAAGCAAGCAAGCTATCTTTGGCAGAAGGCGGATGGTGCGATCTTGGTAGTTTTGGCCGAATTGAACTTCCATATTTAAAAATGGGAGCAATAGACACGCTTGACTTATTTGGTCTTGATGAATTGATTATTTTTAGTTTTTATTGGAAAAATCGTAACCGATACAAAAAAACGGCCGATATCGGGGCAAATCTCGGTTTACATAGCATCCTGATGAGCAAATGCGGTTGGAAGGTGAATGCTTATGAGCCAGATCCTATTCATGCAGGTTTATTACGAAGAAATTTAGCTCTCAATAATGTGAGTAGTGTGGAGCTTTTTGAATCAGCAGTGTCGGATAAACCGGGCACTCTTGAATTTGTAAGAGTACTTGGTAATACAACCGGTAGCCATTTGGCTGGAGCAAAATCTAATCCTTATGGAGAATTAGAACGTTTTCCTGTCAATGTCCTTTCAATTGATAACATTATGCTCTCTGTTGATTTTGTGAAAATGGATGCTGAGGGTCAGGAAAAAACAATAATTCTCGCAACTGATGCAACTCACTGGAAAAACACAGACATGATGGTGGAAGTCGGTACACCTGAAAACGCAAGTGCTATATTAGGTCATTTGAACTCGCTTGGTGTCAATGCATTTTCACAGAAACTTGGTTGGCTTCGTGTTGAGAACGCAGAGGGAATGCCAAAAAGTTACAAAGAAGGAAGCTTGTTTATAACTGCTAAATCATCAATGTATTGGCAGGAAAATGACTAATGATGTTGGAAATCCCTAAAAAAGCAATTGTTGTCGGTGCTTCAGCAGATATTGGTATGGCATTATGTCAAGACTGGATAGTAAAAGGATGGGAAGTCTCTGGCACATATCGTAGGTATTCAGAAGCGGTTCGCAGCCTGGAACCTGAATTATGTTCACTTGTCAAATGTGATCTATCGAATACTGAGAGTGTTGAGGATGCCTGTTTAACTTTGAAACAATGTGCCTCATGCTGGGATGTGTTGGTTCTTGGTCCTGGATTACAAGAGCCAATAGGCATGTTTACTCAATGTGATTTCGATGAGTGGGCGCAATCAATCATTGTGAATTTCACTAATCAGTTACGGTTTGTGCATAAGTTACTACCTGAAAGAAATCCAAATAAAAATGCTTCTCCAACAGTAATTTTTTTTGCTGGTGGTGGTGTGAATAATGCCCCTGAAGGGTATTCTGCATATACCGTTTCAAAGATTGCCCTGATGAAAATGGTTGAGCTGCTTGCGGCTGAAATTCCTGATGTAAAATTTGTAATCATCGGACCAGGTTGGGTGAAGACCAAAATACATAAATCAATACTTGATGCAGGTGTAAAGGCTGGGGATAACTATGATCGTACCCTTGAAAAATTCAAAAAAGACGAATTTACAGCTATGGAGGACGTTGTTAAGTGTTGTAATTTTTTGATTAATGGTTCAAAAGAGCTGTTAACAGGCAGGAATTTTAGTGTCGTTTTTGATAAATGGGGGAGTAACGAGCTTGATGATCTTCTTGCCGTGCATCCTGATATGTACAAACTTCGTCGGTTTGGTAACGATTACTAATTTCGTATTCACTCACCTATGATAAGATCTATTAAGGCTGCTATTTTAGAAAAAACAGGTACGCCTCTCGCCATAAAAGATATAGAATTACCAGAACTCCTTAATGGGCAAGTATTAGTCAAAGTCCTCTTTAGTGGTGTGTGTCGCAGTCAGGTCATGGAAGTACATGGTGGCCGTGGAGAAGATGCTTGGTTGCCTCACCTGCTTGGACACGAAGGCTCTGGTATTGTCGTTGCCGTCGGTGAAGGCGTGACTAAAGTAAAGTTTGGAGATGAAGTTATACTTGGATGGGTTAAGGGTGAAGGTCTTGATGCTCCCGGAGCAAAGTATCGCTGTGGTAATCAGATCATCAACTCAGGTCGAGTTACCACTTTCAGTAACTATACCATAGCATCGGAAAGTCGCTTAGTCAATAAGCCTGAGGGACTCCCGTTAGATGTGGCAGTTTTGTTTGGCTGTGCACTTCCTACAGGAGCAGGAATGGTCTTGAATGAATTAAAACCATCCGTTGATCATACCGTTATTGTCCTTGGTTTGGGTGGTATTGGATTAGCAGCACTTATGGCTGTAAAAGCCCTTGGTGTTAAAACAATAATTGCTCTTGATGTAGCAGAGGAGAAGCTTGCGTTAGCAAAACAGTTAGGCGCTACGCATATCTTTAATTCTTCATCAGAAGATGTTCAAAAAAGCGTGCATCAACTGACTAATGGCGGAGCTGATATTTGTGTAGAGTCCGGGGGTAAGGTCTCAACAATTGAACTTGGATTTTCATTAATCCGCAAAGCTGGAGGGAAACTGTTATTTGCCTCTCATCCTCCTGAAGGCGAAATGATTCGTCTCGCTCCGCACGACTTGATTAGCGGAAAACAGATTGCTGGGAGCTGGGGTGGTGCTACTGTACCTGATCAGGATATCCCACGAATGTTTAATCTGTTTAAAAACGCAGATATTTCACTTGACTCGTTGCTCACGAAGCGCTATTCGTTAGAGCAAATCAACGAAGCTCTGGATGATCTTGATGCAGGGAGAGTGTTTAGGCCATTGATTGTTATGAATCATCCGAAAGGTATGGCTTAAACAATTATTTTTGAATGATTATGGTTTCTAATGTATTCATTTGTGATCTTTTAGCGTATTGATAAATTTGATGAAAAATAAAATATTAATTTATCTGGCTGATCTTACCCACCAGGGAGCTGTCCTCTCTTCAAATGTATTTCCGCTATCTATTGGCTTGATTGCCGCATATATTCTGGATAAACGTAGCGATAGTATTGAAGTCAAGCTTTTTAAATATACTGATGATTTTGGCTTTGCTCTCGAAAATAGAAAGCCGGATATTGTTGCGTTTGCTAATTATTCATGGAACTTTCGTCTTAGTTATGAGTATGTGAAAATAATTAAAAAACTATGGCCTGATCTCCCGGTTGTTTTTGGCGGGCCAAATTATGGGTTTCAGGGTGAAGAGATTGCTGATTTTTGGAAAAAATATAGTCTTATTGATTTTTATATAACAAGAGAGGGAGAAGAGGCGTTTCTGCTTTTAGTGGAAGCACTTATGAAAGCGCAAATGAAGTGCGCCTTAATTAAGTCAAAGCGTAAAAAATTACCAAATTGTCACTACTTGACAGGTGACGAAATTATCATTGGACCTGAACTTCCCCGATTAAAATTAGAGGAGATACCTTCACCATACCTTATTGGGTTAATGGATAAATTTTTTGACAAAAATTTAGGTCCAATGATTCATACGACTAGGGGGTGTCCTTTTCATTGTACTTACTGTACTGAAGGATCTCCATATTACAATGTCGTTGAACAAAGAATAGAAACTCTCCGAGAGGAACTTCATTACATAGCTCAGCGGGTAATCGGCCCACTGGATCTTTATATGTCTGATGCTAATTTTGGTATGTTCAAGCAGGATGTTCACAAAGCAGAATTGTTGGCTGAATGCCAACAGAAATATGGTTATCCGCGATGCATCCACGTGTCAACAGGTAAGAATCAGAAAGAACGCGTTATTCAAATTGCCACATTGCTTGATGGTGCAGTGAGTATAGCCTCTTCGCTTCAATCCACAGACCCTGTTGTTCTGGACAATATATCCCGATCTAACATTTCGATAAGCAAGTTGACAACCGTAGGTAAACTTGCTAATAAGGTTGACGCCGGAACATATAGTGAAATTATACTTGGTCTTCCTGGAGATAGTTTTGATGCACATAGCAAAAGTTTACGTGATTGCGTTAATGCTAAATTTGATAATATTCGTATGTATCAACTTATTATGCTGCCGCAGACTGAGTTGAATACTTCAACAAGCAGGCTTAAATATGAAATAGAATCTAAGTATAGGGTTATGCCTCGTTCTTTTGGTAGATATCGATTTTCCGGTACGGAATTTATTGCGGTGGAGTCAGAAGAGATACTTGTTAAAAATTCAACATTATCATTTGAAGATTATATTCGTTGTCGTGAACTTGATTTGACAATTGAGCTATTGCATAACGGTAAAGTTTACGAAGAACTGCAGTCTTACTGTGATATCCATGGGTTATCATGGTTTGATTTTATTCTTAGATTTTATGAAAAGCGTCGTGATTATGGAGTTGAAATTTGTGCAATGTATGATGATTTTACGAATGGTTTTACATCTCGACTTTGGAGTAGTCGTGAAGAACTCGAATGTATTGTAGAAAGTAATATTGAAAAGATGTTACATAATGAACGGGGTACTAATGAAATGTCTATAGGTAAGGCAACTGGATATTTTCTTTTGTTTGAAATATTAAACAATGTTCTTTTTAGTGAGATGAAGCATTGGCTCAATGAACTCAATATGCTTGATGCAGAGGCGGAGGTCTATCTTGATGAGATGTGCCAATTTAGTGTTTTGCGAAAAATAGACTTGATGAATACCAATTCAGAATTTATACAATACTTCTCGTTTGATCTCGAAGTGTTGACTGAATCACATTTTTCTTTGGAACCGTCCAAGGTGAAACTGACTGAACCAAAAAAATATAAAATAAATCATAAAACCAGCCAAAAAGATCAGATAACACTTTTTTCAAAAGAATTTGGACGTACAATCGATGGTATGGGAAAAATGTTGATGCGTTATCCTCATATACATCGTCTTTTTCGTCATCCTGACTTGTTTGATTAGAATAGATGAAATTACAGTCAAAAAGTTCACGTAACGCAATTATTACAGGGTCAACTGCGGGCATAGGCCTGGCAGTTGCCCGGGAATTGCTGGAAAGAGGTCATAACGTATTTATCTGCGGTCGCAGTGAGGAACGACTTATAACTTCACTAAACAGTTTAATAGCTGAATATGGTCCGGAAAAAGTTGATGGAACTACTTGTGACGTGCGAGTTCTTGAATCTGTAAAAGAGATGGTTGTTTGTGCCGGAGATAAATTCGGTCAAATAGACATGTTGGTCAATAATGCAGGTATTGCGTTTATTAAAGATTTCGAAGATGTCTCCCCTGATGAATGGCAAAGCATTATTGATACAAATTTAACAGGAATATATAACTGTTGTCATGCTGTGTTACCCTGGCTAAAACAAGTTGGGCTTTCGGATATTGTTAATATCGGATCTCGTTCTGGTCGTTATTCTTTTCGCGGAGGAATAGGTTACAATACTACTAAATTTGGTTTACAAGGTTTTACCGAAGCTCTTTTTTTGGACTTACATCAGTATGGGATTCGTGTCAGTCTAGTTGCTCCTGGTACAGTAGCGACAGGTCTTGGAGGGACAAAAACAGAAAAATGGCACCTTACACCTGAAGATGTTGCAAAAGTTGTTGGCGATGTTATTTCATCAGATGCTCGTGCTGCAGTAAACTGGGTTGAAATTCGTCCAGCTCATCCTCATTAATGGTATTTTTTTAGAGGAGATTATGGAAGAATTACATAGTCATATTTTACCCCTTAAAGGGATGATGGCGTTGGTTACAGGTGGCGCACAGGGCATAGGCTCAGGTATTTGCATCTGTATGGCACAGGCTGGAGCGGCAGTAGCAGTTGCCGATTTACAATTTGAAAAAGCCAGTGATGTAGCGAATGCTATTGTAGAAAGTGGCGGCATTGCAATTGCAGTAAAGGCTGATATTGCCACGGCTGAAGGTTGTCGAAGAGCGATAGATACAACGGTGGCAGGGCTTGGAGGACTCGATATTCTGGTTAATTGTGCTGCACCCGGTCGCAAGCGAGATATGCTTGGGAAATTAGCTGATGCTGATTGGGACATACACCAAAAGATAGTTTTAAATGCCGCAGTTCAATTGGCTGACTTAGCGGTTGGTCATCTTGCGCGAAGTGGTAACGGTGTTATAATTAATATCGGTTCTACTACTGGGGGCTTCATTGCTGTAGACCAATGTTCCTGGCCCTATCACATTTCTAAAGCAGGACTCGATCATTTGACTCGTTTTCTTGCAGTAAGACTTGCAAGTTTAGGTATTCGTGTTAACTCGGTTTCGCCTGGTTTGGTAGATCGAGAAACAGGCCAAAAACTTACGGATAACCCCCAAAATAAGTTGGTAGTTGAGGCTGTTACCCCGTTAGGACGAGCTGGTACAGTTTATGATATTGCGCAAGCTGTTATTTTTCTGAGTTCAAAAAAGGCATCTTACATTACTGGTCAGGTTTTGGTTGTTGATGGTGGATTGGGAGTAGTAGAGGTATTTGGTGCTTCGCTCAGAGCTTTTGCCGCAGGCAGGGCATCATCTGAAGAAATATTGACTTCTTCTATGTAGTAGTCTTTTCGAGGCAGTAAAGAGTTTATTGCTTATGGTTCTTTATTGAAGCAAGTCTGATAATGTGTTTAGTTGGTTTATATGGTATGACAGAAAATAATATTGTTTTTGTATCGGGACATTTTAACGTTCTTCACCCTGGACATTTGCGTCTTTTGCGCTTTGCAAAAGAGTGTGGCGGGCGTCTTCTTGTTGCCGTAGAAAGTGATCGAATAGCGGGTAATGCCGCTCACGTACCAGAGGCTTTAAGGCTGGAATGTGTTCAAAGTAATAATTGGGTAGATGAGGCATTCATTGCAGATGAACCGATCGTAGAGACAATAGCACGGTTACGACCGGATATCGTTGTTAAAGGAAAGGAACATGAAATGCGTTTTAATCCTGAATTATCGGTGTTGGCGCACTATGGAGGAAGACTTTTGTTTAGTTCGGGTGAGATGGTATTCTCTTCACTTGATTTGATACGCAAGGAGTTTAAAAGTTTCGATTCCCGTTTAATTTGCTTACCACATGAGTATCTCGCACGTCATGGCGTGACAAATACACGATTGGCTGATCTATTACAACAGTTTTTAAGGTTGAAAGTTTGTGTTATTGGTGATTTGATTATTGATGAATACATAACTTGTCAGCCATTAGGCATGTCTCAAGAGGATACGACAATTGTCGTTATGCCTGTTGATAAAACACGCTTTATCGGGGGCGCAGGTATTGTAGCTGCTCATGCGGTTGGTATGGGTGCTTCTGTTCTTTTTGTTTCTGTTACTGGAAATGATGTAGTAAGGAATTTTGCAAAAGATGGGTTAGATGATGTTGGTGTACAGTCAACGTTATTAATAGATGACAGCAGGCCGACAACGTTGAAGCAACGATATCGCAGTAAAGGAAAAAGTTTGTTGCGTGTCAGTCATCTTCATCAGGGAGCAATATCTGTTGTACTACAAAAACAGATTCTTGCTGAGTTGGAAAAGGTTATGGATAGAATTGATCTTTTGGTTTTTTCTGATTTTAATTACGGATGTTTACCTCAGTCTTTGGTGGAACAGATTGTTTATATGGCTAAAAATCGAGGAGTGATTTTGGCTGCCGACAGCCAGTCATCATCACAGGTAGGCGATATTAGTCGTTTTCAAGGAATGGATTTGCTTACGCCTACGGAACGTGAGGCACGTATCAGTACACGTAATCGTGAGGATGGTCTCGTGGTTTTGGCTGAAGAACTGCGAAAGCAGTCAAGGGCTAAAAATATACTGCTCAAGTTAGGGGAAGAAGGATTGTTGATTCATGCCGGGAATGGTAAAGTTGATGAATGGCAGACAGATCGTGTTGACGCACTTAATTCAGCGCCCAAAGATGTTGCCGGTGCAGGGGATTCCCTTTTGATAACAAGCGCAATGACTATGGCGTGTGGTGGAAATATATGGGAGGCTGCCTGTTTGGGTTCGCTGGCAGCAGCAGTACAGGTAGGTCGTGTAGGCAATACTCCAATTCAAAGCCAGGAACTAATAAGAGAGATAATCTAATGCGTGCAATTCTTTTGGCTGCTGGTTGCGGAACCCGCTTACGCCCCTTAACAAATACTATTCCTAAATGTCTTGTTCCAATTAAGGGAAAACCGCTACTTGAAATATGGCTCGATCGTTTGACAAAAGCCGGGATTGGCCCTTTTTTAATTAACACACACTATTTATCTGAACAGGTTGAGGCCTTTATTAAAAGTAGCCCATACAGGGATCAAGTCACTCATGTGTATGAACCAGAGTTAATGGGTACAGCGGGAACATTACTTAACAATATAGATTTTTTTCAAGGTAAGGATGGATTGCTTATTCATGCAGATAACTATTGTCTTGCTGATTTTTCTGCTTTTATGAAAACTCACGAGCAACGTCCATCTGAATGTGTCATGACAATGATGACCTTTCAAACAGATACTCCTTCAACATGCGGGATCGTTGAGTTGGATGAACGAGGGGTAGTGGTTGGTTTTCATGAGAAAGTGGCTAACCCTCCAGGTAATCTTGCTAATGGAGCGGTATATATATTGTCTGCCGAATTATTAAAAATGGTTTATTCGGATTTTATTTCAATAAAAGATTTTAGTACAGAAGTATTACCTGAATTAGTCGGAATGATATATACCTATGAGACTTCTGATTGTTTTATGGATATAGGGACGCCGGAAAGTTATGAGAGAGCAAATGAGAATAGCAATTCCGACTTAAACTAATGAGATTATGATGCACAGTGCTAAATTATTGGTTATTAAGCCGAATTACACAGCGTGGCCAGTAGGATTTGCATATGTTCTAAAATGTTTGGAAGATAACAACATTTCATTTGATTTTATCGATGCAAGTCGATCAATATCTTTTAGTAAGGAAATTAAAAGCAAATTAAGAAATAATGAGTACGCAGCTGTGGCTTCAGGCGGATTACTGGGACATTCCGAATTTTTTAAAGAGATAGTATTGGTTTTAAGAAAAATCAATAAAAATACGCCGTTTATATTGGGAGGAAATATAATAAAAGATGGATTTGATGAGTTGCTTTTTGATTATATAGGTATTGATTATGGTGTTTTAGGTGAATCTGAAACTTCGTTGCCACAATTGGTTGATTTTATTTATAACAATAAAAAACTAATTTCAGATATACCGGGCGCTGTATATAAAGACAGAAATAACGTTATTGTAAGAAAATCACCAGAAAGATTTGATTTGGTCAGTAAAAATATATTCCCGGCATGGGATAATTTTGATGTTGAGTTTTATGTTAATAATTGCTCCGTTCCATTTGTTGGGCCTGACATGAGATTTATGCCAGTATTGACAGGTCGTGGCTGTGTTGGTAAGTGTACATTCTGCTCGCCGTCGATTGGCGGTTTCCGCAAAAGGCCAATATCTCATGTTATAGATGAAATAAAATATTTAACATTAAGATATGATTTTAAAAGAATATTTTTTTACAACGAAATGTTTTATGCGTCAGCAAAAGATATAAATAATTTTTGTGAAGAATATTATGCAATCGAAAATAAAAAACCATGGATGGCGGCGGTAAGAGTTGATGCAAATATAGGTATTGATACTTTTACTAATATGAAAAAGGCCGGATGTGAGTTGGTCTCTGCTGGTATAGAAAGCGGCTCTGATGAAATACTTGCTTTAATGCGAAAACACACTAAAGCAGAAAAGATTTTAGCTTTTTTTATGGCTGCAAAGGTAGCTCATTTGCCAAGTAATGGCACTTTTATCATTGGGAATGAAGGTGAAACTGAGGAAGATATTATAAAGACTATAGATCTGGCTATAAAAGGAGAAATAAATACGGGAGAAAGTTTGATGTACCTTTATCCTGGTACTGCCATATACGATCATGCAAAGAAAAAAGGTTTGATTGTTGATGATATGAAATATTTTAAGCAAATGTTAAGGTCTGGGACAGGCTCACTGTATTCTGGACTCGATCAGATGCGTAAAAATTTTATAAATATGACAAATCTTTCTATTTCTGAATTTTATAAAGTAGCTATAAGAGAAATAAGAAGATATAATACTTTTGTGTTTAATCGATATTCTGTTAAGGATTTATCCTGCCGAATAGATGTTAGCCAATTTGGTGTTAAAATGGTAATGAGCGGGAGTTGTTGCGAGTGTGGTACCCCTGTGTGTTATGAGTATTATATATATAAGACAAGTGAGTATTTAGGGGTAATGGGCGATGGGATAAATGATCGGTTGATTTGTCAGAAATGTTATCACCAGTTGTCGTTTAATTATTTAGAAGAAAAAGAAAATGCGCTATATTACAAGGGGCTAAAAAATAAAATAAAGAATTATAGACGAATAGTTATCTCTGGTATTAATGATGATGCATTAAATCTTATGAGAATTAATTATTTTGATATTGATTATAATGATGTACTTGGGTTTGTTGATTTTAATAAGCTAACTAAAAATTCGCATTTTGCTGATTTGCCCATAATTAATAAGGACGATATAGCAAGATTAACTCCGGATTGCGTACTTGTGCTTGATGCTGATATGTCATATGCGGGCATATGTATAAAGAAAATATTTAAATCAAAAAAAGTTCCTGCCCCTGATGTGCTGTACCTTAAAAGCGATAAAATACAGCTCGAAATCAATTTAAACTATAAAGCATACAAGGCTAATCGCAACACAATAGAATTTATAAAGGAAAAATGTGGTATTTTTTGCCGATATGGTAAGGATAAGTTTTTAGCTTTAAACATTATTCTCGAAAATAATAATATTCAAATGCTTTCCTCGTTGATTGATACTCTTAAGAGAATTAAGACTAATTAATAGATTTATGGATTAAGGTTGTAGTGTTATTTATGATATTACTTGTTTTAGCAGGTGGATTTGGTACTCGGCTTCAGGCTGCAGTCTCAGATGTGCCAAAACCTCTAGCCCCTGTTGCTAATATTCCTTTTCTGTATTACCAAATAGAGCATTGGATAAGCGAAGGCATTACCTCGTTTGTCTTTCTCTTATACCATCAATCATCTTTAATTATAGATTTTTTAAAAAGTCAACAAAACGATCTTCTCAAAGGGTGTGAGGTGGATTGGTTGGTCGAACCTGAACCTATGGGCACCGGAGGCGCTGTCGCCTATGCAATCGAGCATTTAAACATATCAGGCAATTTTTTGCTAACAAACGTAGACACTTGGCTCGGTAATGGAATCAAACAAGTATTAGATGCGCCCTCACCAGCAATGGCAGTTGTTGACGTAGCTGATGCAGAGAGATATGGTCGTGTTGAGCTAGATGATAACACCAACGTTAAAGCATTCCATGAAAAAGCCAGTAATAATGCCGCCGGTTTGATTAATGCAGGATTGAGCCTGTTGCATCCTGATTTATTCAAGCGATGGAATCATAAACCATTTTCTTTAGAGCAAATATTATTTCCCTCATGGGCAAAAAGTGGAATTTTAAAAGCCGTGACATTACATACAGATTTCATTGACATAGGTATTCCTGAAGATTATTTCAGGTTTTGCCGCTGGATTGAGTCAAGTAAAAAGATTAAGCTGTGAATTTGGAAGTATTTACTATTTCTGCACAGGCCCCATTGAAGGCAGCACTGGAAAAGATTGAAGCTAATCAACATGGTCTTATTTTGACCCTTGATCAGTTTGGAGCCGTTATTGGTTTAGCTACTGATGGTGACATTCGTGCGGGTTTGATAGCTGGGAACACATTGGAAGATTGCATTGGTTCATTAGCTAATCTGAAATTTGTTTGGGCAGATTCCACGACTTCTCGCGAAACTTTACTTAAAAAGTTTGATCGAAACATAAAGGTTATCCCTCTTCTTAATTCGGTCCGTAAATTGACTGGAATTGTTACTCGCGACAATCTGCCTTTGCAACTTGAAGAGCGTACTTACGCCCGTTCACGTTCACCTGTTCGTATTAGTTTTGGCGGCGGTGGCTCAGACCTTACTCATTATTTCGACAGTGAAAATGGTGCGGTTATTAATACAACCATCTCGCTGTATAGCCACGCAATTCTGCGGATTCGTGATGATGTGAAAGTTATTATTCACTCCCGCGATTTAGGTGCGTCACTTCATGCTGAAAATCTTCAAAATGCTTTATCGCAGAAAGGACAGTTTGGTCTTATTCAAGCCATACTCAAGTTGGTTGATCCAGAGTTTGGTTTTGAACTATTTCTTCATTCAGACTATCCAATGAATTCAGGTCTCGGTGGTTCTGCCGTAGTCTCTGCTGCTGTGCTTGGCTGTTTTAATCAATTCCGTCATGATAAATGGGACTTACACGAACTTGCAGAGTTGGCTTTTCAGGCAGAACGTCTTTATCTTGGCGTTTCAGGCGGTTGGCAGGATCAGTATGCAACCGTATTCGGAGGAATTAATTTCATGGAATTCAGGATGGAGCAAAACATTGTTCATCCGCTGCGCATACATCCGGAAACTTTGCTTGAACTTGAAGAGAGCCTGATTCTTTGTGATACGGGTATTAGTCATGAATCAGGTGAGATTCACAAGGATCAGAGAGAGCATATGCAGCAGTCAAATATTCGACAACATGTTCAGGCAAATGTTGAACTTTCTTACAGGATGCGTAACCAGTTACTTCGAGGCAGGTTACTTCAATTCGGACAATCTCTTCATGAAGCTTGGGAGTTGAAACGTCAGTTCAGTAGCAAGATATCATCAATCCACCTTGATAAAATTTATGATAACGCAAGAAAATGTGGAGCCTTAGGCGGTAAGCTTTTAGGTGCTGGAGGCGGAGGGTTTTTCCTTTTTTATGTGCCATCTTTCCGTAAGCACAACGTCATGGCCCATCTTGAGGGTGCAGGGCTTAAAATTAGCCCTTTCCGTTTTGAGCAAGAGGGGTTGCAGTCATGGACGGTCAGAGAGTGCAATAATCATATAGAAGCAGAGAGTTTATGAGTTTTAAGATTGGAAATTTCGATATCGGTACAAAGCGGACATTCGTCATAGCTGAGATAGGCAATAATCATAATGGCAGTTATGATAGCGCAATACAACTTATTGATCAAGCTTTTGAAATAGGTGTTGACTGCGTCAAATTTCAGATGCGCCATCTTAAAGAGGTATACCGCGAGCGGACCCTTCAGAATGTCGGAGACGATCTTGGAACCGAGTACATTTTGGACCTGTTGCGTCGATTTGAACTCTCCGTCGAAGATCATCGCAGGCTTGCCGGTTACTGCACAAAGAAAGGAATTCTCTATTTGTGTACCCCGTGGGATGCCGAGAGTGTCAAGGTGCTTGAGGGCTTTGGGGTTCCTGCCTACAAAGTAGCATCGGCTGATCTTACTAATCTGCCCTTGTTGGACTTGTTGGCGAGTGTAGGTAAACCACTGATTCTTTCGACAGGCATGAGCCACCCGGATGAAGTCAAGGTTACGGTAGATTTTCTTAATCATCGTCATGTCTCCTTTGTCTTGCTTCACTGCAACAGCACTTATCCGGCCCCGTTACAGGACATTGAGCTGAAGTGGATAGCGCAACTGCGCAAACTCCATCCCTTGGTGGGGTACTCTGGGCATGAACGCGGAATCGCTGTATCCCTTGCTGCCGTGGCACTTGGTGCTTGTGTGATCGAACGGCATTTTACCCTGGACCGCAACATGGAAGGGCCCGACCATGCGGCCAGTTTAGAGTATGCGGAGTTCAAGAGATTGATTGAGGGTATTCGCGAAATTGAGCAGGCCCTTGGTGAAGGAGAAGAGCGCAAATTGAGCCAAGGCGAAATGATCAACCGCGAAAACCTCGGTAAAAGTCTTGTTGCTGCAAAGCCTTTAACAAAAGGTACCGTAATCCAGTCAGAGCATATCATCGTGCGTAGCCCCGGTCAAGGGCTCTCTCCCCAGTGCTATGAAGAGTTGGTTGGCCGTACTTTACAACGCAATCTTGCAAAGGAAGACTTCTTTTTTCCCTCTGATTTACTCGACAGGCAGGTAACCCCTCGCCCTTACAAGTTTCGACGTCCATGGGGGATCCCGGTGCGTTTCCATGACTTCAATGAGTACCATTCGCGTGTCACTCCCGATTTCTTCGAGTTTCATCTCTCCTACTCGGATATGGATCTCAACCTTGCAGATTTTTTAACCGGACCATACACCTGTGGATTTGTGGTGCATGCTCCAGAGCTTTTTGCTGGCAGTCGTCTAATGGATTTGGCAACGCCTGACGAGGAGTATCGCAAGTACTCATTAGAGCAAACGCAACGTGTTATTGATATCACTCGCGCACTTAAATCATATTTCCCGGCGACGACCAAGCCGCAGATAGTGGCAAATATTGGCGGCTTTACCATGGATGCGCTTCTTCCCTCTGAACAGATTATACCCTATTACAATCGATTTGCTCAAAGTCTAAGTGAGCTTGATCTTGACGGGGTTGAACTTATTCCTCAGACTATGGCCCCGTTCCCCTGGCATTTTGGCGGACAGCGCTACCAGAACCTCTTTGTCAAACCCGAAGAGATTATTGAGTGGTGTTTGAAGCTCAATTTGCGCATGTGTTTTGACATCTCTCACAGTTGTTTGGCGTGCAACCACTTGTGTCTGGATTTTTACGATTTTGCAACATGCATTGCGCCCTTTTCAGCACATCTCCATTTAGGAGACGCCAAGGGAGTTAATGGTGAAGGTCTGCAGATAGGTGAAGGGGAACTTGATTTCGAACGGTTAGGGAAAATTCTTGATACAGGATGCCCACAAGCAACCTTTATTCCTGAAATTTGGCAAGGGCATAAAAACGGAGGCGAAGGCTTTTGGATAGCACTTGAAAAACTGGAGGGCAAGCTTTGAACGTTTTGATTAAATCAAGAATTAGCGAGTCGATCAAGGTTAAAGAACAAATGCTCGCAGACGAGGATCTGCTTATTCAGCTTGGAACGTTGGCAGCTGATGCCTTGATTGCATTACTTTCAGGTGGCAAAATCATTTTTGCCGGTAATGGCGGGAGTTTTGCCGATGCGCAACATCTTTCAGCAGAATTCACCTCTCGATTCTTGTTTGATCGTGCAGCTATGCCATCGCTGGCATTGGGTACTAATAGCTCAGCCATCAGTGCCATCGGTAACGACTATGGTTATGATCAAGTGTTTAGTCGTGAGCTGCGCGGTATCGCACAACCACAAGATGTTTTTATTGGGATTTCGACCAGCGGAAATAGTCTGAATATTGTTAAGGCAGTCGAAGCAGCGGGTGAATTAGGTATTCGTACTGTTGTATTGACGGGTCAGAGTGGAGGAGAGCTTGCAGCTCTTTGCGAGTGTCTTCGTGTGCCTTCAAGTGATACGCCTCGTATTCAGGAGTGTCATATTTTGTTGGGTCACATCCTATGTGAATTAGTTGAACAAAAATATTTTGAAAAAATATAATCATGCCAAAAAGGAGAGATTAATGTCTGAGGTTGTAGCTCTTATTCCAGCAAGAGCTGGGTCAAAAGGTGTGCCCGGTAAAAACATTAGGCCCTTGGGAGGGCACTCTTTATTGGCATGGTCAATTGCTGCTTCTATAAAGACAAAGAGCATTGATCGGGTGATTGTCTCTACCGACTCTGAGGAGTATGCAACGTTGGCTCGTGAATTGGGGGCTGATGTCCCTTTTTTGAGGCCAGCAGAACTCTCGGGTGATAGTTCAACCGATTACGACTTTGTTCTTCATGCTTTGAACTGGTTGCGTGAAAACTCTTCAGAACCTGATTATATTGTCCATATTCGTCCCACGACGCCGTTCAGGGAACCAGAGCTGATCGCACAAGCCATCAAGCAATTCAAGTCGGCTAAAACAGCTACGGCAATGAGGTCCGTGCATGAAATGTCGGAGTCCGCATACAAAACCTTTGAAATTGCATCAACGGGGGTGCTGCAGTGTGTTGGAAGTGGCATAACGTCACTTGATGCAGCAAACAATGCGCGTCAAGGATTTGCAAAGACCTATCAGGCAAACGGGTATGTTGATATTTTATTGACTTCATTTATCCGAACACAGGGCTTGTTGCATGGGGATAGTGTTCTTCCATTCATAACTCCTGTCGTTACCGAGGTTGATTCGGAAGAAGATTTTTCCTATCTCGAATATCAGTTATTGCATTCACCGGTTATCGAGTCAACGTTATTTAGCTAAGATCATTATCAATATGGCCAGTCACATTTTTTCACGAGTTCCTGTAGCAGTTCCTCATGTAAAAACTTCGCATCGGGAAATAAAGACCTCTATTCCTGCTCCGGGTACTCAGGAGATTCTTGATCGTCTTGATGCTTTTGAGTCTCGCTCCATGCATGGGCAGTTGCCTATTATCTGGCACCGTGCTGAAGACTTTAACGTTTATGATAAAGCGGGGAACTGCTGGATTGATTTTACCTCAACCATTTTTGTTGCAAATGTAGGCCACTCTAATCCACGTGTAGTTAGTGCCTTAAAGGGTGCGCTCGACCAGCCATTAATGAGCTGTTACGCATACTCTAATGAGAATCGGGCAGAATATCATGAAAAACTGGTTGAATTTGCCGGTGCCCCTTTTAAAAAAGCTTTTTTATTGTCTGCAGGTACAGAGGCTACTGAAGCCGCGCTGAAACTCATGAGGATGCATGGTCAGAAAATCGGCAAGCGTCGCCGAGGTATTATCTGTATTGAGGGCAACTGGCACGGCCGAACATTAGGATCTCAAATGATGAGCAGTAACCTTGCGCAGCGGGACTGGATTGGATATCAGGATGCTGATATTCACCATATTTCATTTCCTTATCCTTGGCTGGTGGATGAGAGTAGTGCAGCGGAATTTCTAAAAAAAGGGCTGCAAGGTTTAGCCGAAAAGGGTATCGATCTACAGCAGGATATATGTGGATTTATGCTGGAGACTTTTCAAGGGTGGGGCGCAGTTTTTTATCCATCAGCTTTTGTAAAGGGTATCGAGGCACTTTGTCGCAAGAACAATATTCTCCTTGCATTCGATGAGATGCAGGCTGGTTTTGGTCGGACTGGAAAGGCTTTTGGCTACCAGCACTATGGAGTAACTCCGGATTTGATTTGTTGTGGTAAAGGTATCGGTGGTGGTGTACCCCTTTCAGCCGTTTTAGGCAAGGCGGAAATTATGGATCTTCCTGATGTCGGTAATATGAGCAGTACACACTCGGCTAATCCTTTGGTTTGTGCCGCAGGTCTTGCAGTACTTGCCGAAATTAAAGATCGGAACATAATTGCAGAAACAGCACGAAAAGGTGAGTTGCTGTTTAATGCCTTGCATTCGTTACAATCGCTTTTCCCTCAACGAATTAACCATATATTGGGTAAAGGGTTGATTGCATCAGTTTTGTTTAAAGATCCACTTACAGGTGAGCCCGATAGTGCGTTTACAAGCAAAGTGGCAGAACTCTGTATGCAAAAAGGTCTGTTGGTGGTGCATACCGGTCGCGAATCAATAAAACTTGGTCCACCATTGACCATTACCGATGCTGCGCTGCTTGAAGCGATTGATGTATTGGGTGAAGCGATTACAGAGGTAGACGCAGCATGATTACCGCCATTCGACATGTTGGCCTCGTCGTGGTAGATTTGCAGGCAGCTTTGCATTTTTGGTGTGATATACTCGGCTTCAGTGTTGTAAAGCAGGCTGAAGAGTTTGGCCCTCATCTTGATGCGATATTAGGATTAAAGGAGGTCAGGCTTACAACTGCAAAACTTGCTGCACCGGATGGGAATGTTATTGAGTTGCTCTATTATCATACTCATCCTGACAATATCTCTTGGCAGGGACAACCCTATTCTACTGGATTTACCCATATAGCTATGGCAGTGAATGATTTAGATAACGCTTATATTACACTTTCCTCTGCAGGAGTAGTATTTAATGCACCTCCCCAATTAACTCCTGATGGCTATGCAAAGGTTACGTATTGCAAAGGACCGGAAGGTGTTTTGCTTGAACTGGTGGAGGTGCTTGGCTCATGAGTAATCAGCGTGATTATGTGGCGGTTGTATATAATGAACAAGACCGACCGCTCACCTCCTATCCTGACCATCTCGCACGATATTTGTACGATAGATATAGTATTCAGCCGGGTATGAAGTTGTTGGATATTGGCTGTGGTCGAGGTGAGTTTCTTCGTGGATTTATGCGATGTGGCGTTAAAGGCTATGGGGCAGATCGCTCAAGAGCAGCCTCAGCGTTATGTCCTGAGGCTCAATTGTGTGTAGCTGATCTTGAAAACGATGTATTGCCTTTTGAAGATAATTCTTTCGATGTTGTTTTCAGCAAGTCAGTCATCGAACATTTTTATTACCCTGAGCGAATGATTAAGGAGATATACAGGGTACTGAAACCCGGGGCTCTCGTTATCACAATGTGTCCGGATTGGGAATTTAATATGCGGATCTATTTTGAAGATTATACTCATCGTACACCGTTTACGTTATCTTCGTTGAGGGATATTCAGTTGATTCATGGATTTGATGATGTTCAATGTGAGCGTTTTCGTCAATTACCAATTCTTTGGAAATATCCTTTATTGTTGCCATTTGTAGAGTTGACACGAATGCTCGCTCCTCGTATTCTCGGTTCGAGAAATAAATTTATCAGATTTTCAAAAGAGATAATGTTGCTTTCATCGTCTACCAAGCCACAAGCAAGTACATTCAAGGAAATTCTGTGAACTACCTTAATCGTATAGGTTTTATGCAGGGTCGTTTATCGTCAATTGTTGATGGGCGAATTCAGGCTTTTCCTTGGGCAAGCTGGAGAGATGAATTTCAAACAGCAGAAGAGATAGATATGCATACGATGGAATGGACTCTTGATCAGGAGCGATTGCAAGAAAATCCTTTGATGACAAATGTCGGACAGGCAGAGATCCGGGAATTATGTAAACAGCACTGTTTTAGAATCCCATCACTTACTGGTGACTGTTTCATGCAGGCCCCGCTATGGAAAGCCAAAGGATCCCAAAAAATATCATTGGAGCATGATTTTCGAGCAGTGATTGAAGGATGTGCTGCTGTTGGGATTTCTATGATTGTAGTTCCGCTTGTAGATAATGGCCGACTTGAAAATATTGAGCAGGAAGATACCCTGATTACCTTTCTCGAAAGTCAGGCAGCATATCTCATCTTGAGTGAGATAAAAGTGGTTTTTGAGTCAGACTTTGCACCAGGTGAACTCTCCCGCTTCATTAGACGCCTTGATCCAGCGTTGTTTGGTATCAATTATGATATTGGCAATAGCGCGGCTCTCGGGTATGTTCCTGAAGAGGAATTTGCATGCTATGGTGATCGAATTATGAATGTCCATGTAAAAGACCGCAAACTTGCAGGAACAACAGTTCCGTTGGGTACAGGTAGAGCTGATTTTAAAACTGTTTTCGCTTTACTTGCAAAAGCTGGTTATGACGGTAATTATATTTTACAGACAGCCAGAGCGGCCGATGATGACCATGCAGGCGTGTTAAACCGTTACAGAGCAATGACTTTTGACTGGTTGAAAAGTAATGCAGCTTGAACTGACGGGAAAAAAGGCGTTGGTGACAGGGTCATCAAGAGGAATTGGTAGGGTCATTGCTGAGTTATTGGTTGCCGAGGGCTGCTATGTTGCACTCAACAGCCGTAATGCTTCGGAGGTGTTAGCTGTAGTGGCAGAGTTGACTCAAGCCGTTGCTGTGGTTGGAGACGTATCCAAGCCAGAAGAAGCTCGCAGGGTTGTAAGCGAGGCGATATCAGCAATGGGTGGACTCGATATCCTTATATGCAATGTGGGGAGTGGCAGTTCTGTTCGTCCAGGAGAAGAGACATACGAAGAGTGGCAACGAATGTTTGCTCTTAACCTCTGGAGTACGACAAATACTGTCGAAGCAGCTCGAAACACTCTGGCGGCAGCTAAAGGTGTCATAGTCTGTATCTCTTCAATCTGCGGGCTGGAAGTAGTTCCTGGTGCCCCGCTCACCTATTCCGCAGCAAAAGCAGCCCTCCATGCCTACGTTCGGGGTATCGCTCGCCCATTGGGAAAGGATGGGGTTCGCATTAATGCCATCGCACCCGGTAATGTATTGTTTGATGGCTCAGTATGGTCTCGCAAACTCCAGGAGGATGCCAACTCAGTTCAAGACATGCTGAAACAGAGTGTTTCCCTATCCCGATTGGGTACTTCTCAAGATATAGCTGAATTGGTCGCTTATCTTGCCTCTCCTCGCTCAATGTTTGCCACTGGTGCCATTTGGACACTCGATGGCGGACAAGTTCACTCATAAACCAATTGTATTAAAATATTGTGGTAAAAGCATTCGAAAAATTTGATTTAACTGGAAAAACGGCGCTCATCACCGGTGCAGCAGGATTGCTTGGTGTAGAACATGCTGCAGCTCTGTTGGGAAGCGGAGCAACTGTGGTATTGACTGATATTGGCGAAGCAGCCCTTGGTGTTGCATCTCAAACATTATCAAAAACAGCCGCCCCTGTTCACATACATACACAGGTAATGGATGTTACCAAGCCTGAGTCAATAAGACTCCTTGCTGAAGGTCTGGCTGAAAAAGGTTTACGTATTGATATTCTCGTCAATAATGCCGCCATTGACCCAAAGGTAAATGGTGATCAGGGCATTCTTGAAACGTCTCGCCTCGAAAACTTTTCGCTTAAGCAATGGAATTTGCAAATAGCAGTAGGATTGACAGGCGCATTTTTGTGTGGTCAAGTGTTCGGGACAAAAATGGCTCAGGATGGGAAGGGAGGGGTGATTTTAAATATTGCATCTGATCTCTCTGTATTTTCTCCCGATCAACGTCTCTATCGCAAAGAGGGGTTATCTGATGACACACAGCCAGTAAAGCCAGTTACCTACTCAGTTATAAAAGCGGGATTGATTGGTCTGACCCGCTATCTAGCAACATATTGGGCTGATAAAGGGGTTCGGTGCAATGCACTCTCGCCAGGTGGGGTATACACAGGTCAATCAGAGGAGTTCGTTCAACGACTGACTTCACTGATTCCGATGGGCCGGATGGCAAATCAAGATGAATATCGCTCAGCTATTCAGTTTCTATGTTCCGATGCATCAGCTTACATGAATGGACAGAATGTTGTGATGGAAGGGGGCCGTAGCGTTTGGTAATTGTTAGTTTCTTATGGGAAATAAATTACACAATACAGAATACTGGCTTCCTGAATGGAAAGTCAAGTTTTATTAATCAACAGTATATATATGACTGAAGTTGCAATTGGGAATAGGAAAGTTGGATACGGGCATCCCGTTTTTATTATTGCCGAAATAGGTATCAACCATAATGGGTCCCTGGATATAGCAAAAAAACTTATTGCAGGTGCAGCTCTCGCTGGTTGTGATGCTGTCAAGTTTCAAAAGCGTACACCGGAACTATGTGTACCAAAAGATCAGCGCGATATTGTCCGTGATACCCCATGGGGGGTTTTGAAGTATATTGATTACCGTTATAGAGTAGAATTTGGTCGTGATGAATATATGGAGATAGACGGTTACTGCAAAGAGCACGGTATTTTGTGGTTTGCTTCTTGCTGGGATCATGAGTCTATCGATTTTATGGAGCAATTCTCTCTACCTTGTTATAAAAGCTCATCGGCTTCTCTTACGGACCGCCAGCTTTTAAATAAAACTAAAGCTACCGGAAAACCACTTATTATCTCTACAGGTATGTCAACCATGGCTGAAGTTGAAAGCGCTGTCGCAGAGCTTGGAAAAGACAATCTTCTAATCGCGCATACGAATTCAACCTATCCTTCGCCAAATGATGAACTGAATCTTCGAATGATTAAGACATTACAGGAGCAATATCCTACTGTCCCTGTTGGGTATTCAGGTCATGAGGCAGGGCTTCCGACAACAATGGCTGCGGTTGCGCTTGGAGCCACATTTATAGAACGCCATATCACACTTGATCGCGCGATGTGGGGTTCCGATCAATCTGCATCAGTTGAAATAAAGGGGATGATAAACTTAGTTTCGAACATCCGTGATATCGAGAAAGCGATGGGTGATGGAGTAAAGCATGTGTACGAGGGTGAGATTGCCGCGCGTAAAAAACTAAGGCGATATTGAGTACGAAAGAATAAAGACTGATGGAACAATCAATGATGTGATTGGCATAAAGTTGGTTAATAATATGATTCATAGAAAGAATAAAAAATGAAAATTCTATTAGTAGTATACGATAATGACTCTTACACGCATTGGTTTCCTCATGGATTAGCTTATATCGCAGCAATTCTTAAAAAAGAAGGCTACTATGTAGAAATATATAATCAGGATATGCATCACTATCCTGAAATTCATTTGACTCAATATTTAGATGATAATGATTTTGACGTTGTCGGATTGAATTTTATTGGAGGATATTATCAATACGGCAAAGCGTTAAAAATTTCCAAAGCAATAAATAGCTCAAAAAAAAGACCTTTTTATATGATAGGGGGGCATGGCCCATCTCCTGAACCTGATTACTTCCTTAAAAAAACAGAAGCAGATGTTGTGGTGTTAGGCGAAGGAGAATTGACAGTAATAGAGTTATTGGGCGCTTACGCAAAGAAGACAAGCTTTAAAAATATTAAGGGTATTGCATACAAAGATGGTAATAAAGTTATTGTAAATGATCGTCGTCCTTTAATTAAAGATATTGATTCGTTGCCATTTCCTGCATATGAATTATTTCCGATTACCTATTATAGATTATTAAGGCTTCCTCATGCAAATAAATCGGATTTTTTAATGCCGGTGCTTTCGGGTAGAGGTTGTACTTTTAAGTGTAGTTTTTGTTATAGAATGGACAAAGGATTTAGGCCGAGAAAAAATGAAGGAATTATTGAAGAGATAAAGCTGCTTATTAAAGATTACGGAATCACATATATTTCCTTCTCAGATGAGCTGTTGATGTCATCAGAGAAAAGAGTGGTTGGCTTATGTGAGGATATAATAAAGAATAATCTTAACATAAAATGGGAATGCAATGGCCGATTAAATTACGCGAAACCTAAAATACTTAAACTAATGAGGAAGGCCGGGTGCGTATATATAAACTATGGAATAGAAGCAATGGACGATGAAGTGTTAAGAAAGATGAATAAAGTGCTAACTACAGAGATAATAATAGAAGGGATTGAGAATACATTAAAATCCGGTATTAGCCCAGGTTATAATATAATATTCGGGAATATCGGTGATACAAAAGAAACGCTAAGAAAGGGCGTTGAATTCTTGTTGAAATATGATGATTCGTCTGAATTACGAACGATCAGACCTGTTACACCATACCCGGGCTCTCCGCTGTATTATAAAGCTATTGAGTTAGGCTTGCTGAAGAATTGTGATGATTTTTATACTAACAAGCATCTAAATTCGGATTTATTAGCTATTAATTTTTTGGAAATGAGTGACGATGAGTTTCATAAGTGCCTTCTTGATGCAAACACTAAGCTAATAAAAAATTACAATAAAAAAATATTATTAAAATCTATAGCAGAGTCTAAAAAATTGTATGTAAACAAAAATATTGAATTTAGAGGATACCGTCAAATTTAAATATCTATATTTCGAAAAATTCAGTATTTAATTGGTGAATATGAAAAATATAAAAAGCAAATATAGCTTATTATATATATACGATAAAATAAAAAATAAAAGTATAAAATATTTATTATCAATATTTCTATTTGAACTCAGCCAAAAATTACGTTCATATAGATCGCCTTTATTTATTAATTTACGATTTTATTATTATGCAGTTAAATTATTTGTAAACCCTCTAAATAATAATGGAAAAAGAGTTTTAGGTGTTTGGGACTATAAGTCACTTCCTTGGAGCGTAGGTGATCCTATGCTATTTATTGAGTATCTTAGCGTTATAAAAATAAAAACGCATTCTGAAGCAATAGATATATGTATTGTTTATGATAAAAAAAAGCCACTTGGTAAAAGAACGAGCTTTTTTGGCGATCCCGTAAACTCAAAAACACATGAAGACTTTTCATTGGAATACCTCCCAATATTTTCGACATGTCCATTTCTTGGATCAATATATCAGTTTAACACAAGAGACGAATTTAACAGGTTTATTAAAATTAATTATAACCGTTATAATATGTATCCTAGATTAAGTGATCATTTGGCAGAAACATTTGATTATCGTGATCAGGGAGCTTCGTTAATTAAAGAAATAGAGTCATTTTATGCTAAATATAAATACATTCCATTTTTAAGAATAGGTGATAAGAATAATGCATGGGCTAGATATTATTACGCCAAGAACGCACCTAAAGATTCAGTAATAGTTACTATAAGCATAAAACAAACATCACATGATAAAGTAAGGAATACGGATCCAGATACATGGTTATCATTTATTGATAGATGTAAACATGACTATCCTGAAGTGGTATTTTGCATTGTGTGTTTGGCAGAGGAGGTATTTGATGGACTAAGACAAAGAGAAAACGTGATTATAGCAAAGGATTATGGAACGACTCTGATAGAGGATATGGCATTAATTCGAAACTCCGTTATATATATGGGTACGGTTAGCGGGATAAATATTATCGCATTGTTTAGTGATTTGCCTTACTTATTGTTTCAGTCGCCTTCAAATGCAGTCTATAATTTATTACCGGGAGAAAATTTTGAATTCTCTTCAATATCTCAGAAATTATTTAGTTTAGAAACATCGGTAACTCCGAGTCTGTTGTATAATGAATTCAAAGAAATATATTCAAAAATAGATACAAATATTTGGATGAATAAAGAGAATAAAATGCAAAATAAGCATTCATCACATCCATCTGCTTGGGTTTAAATAAAAAAAATGAATAAATATATAAAAATAAATAAATCTAAGTTATTTAAATTAATCCCTACAAAATTAAAAAATACCATAAAAAGTAAAATAGTTTGGTATTTTCTGCCATCTGATATAAAGAAAAATATTGTTTGTAATTCTGTTTATAGAGATATACATAAAGGACAAAGATGTTTTATATTGGCAACAGGACCATCTATAGCGAAACAAAATTTATTAAAATTGAAAGGTGAAGTATGTTTTTCATTGGCTGATTTTTTTTTGCATCCACAAGCGACTCAAATTAATCCAAAGTATCAAGTCAACGCTCCTCATCATCCGCCTTTTGATGATCAGATTGTCAAAATGGAAATTAATGGATATAAAAATAAATATAATAACAATACAATCTATTTCTTTGGTCATGTGCCGTATATTCATTCTTTTTATTCTGTTTTTAAAAATAATCCTGCCCTTAGACTTAAAAATACAAAATATGTGAATTACTGGGGCGCAGTATTTATTAATGAAAAGAATTATTTAAAAAATAAAATATGGGATATTTGTGGAACACCTTTTATTTGTAAGACCGTAGTGTTTCTTGCATTACAATTGGCGATATATATGGGGTTTAAAGAGATATATCTTTTAGGTTGTGATCATGATTATTTATTGAAAAAATTATTAAATGATTCATTTATTGATAACCATTTTTACAAAGATGAACAAATGGTTGAAAAAGGACTTCCCGTTCCGCTTCCAGATTATGCTTACAATAGTTCTGAAAAGTTTTTTGAATCATATTATATTTTGTGGCAACAGTACAGGTTGATTAAAGAATATGCTGAAATAAAAGGTCAACACATTTATAATGCAACTGAGGGGGGTATCCTGGATGTTTTTGATCGTGTTAAATATGATGATATTGTGTTCTATGATGAGAATAATTGCATCAAATAATGAAAGTATCTCTGGTTAATCATTCTGATATTAATGGAGGTGCAGCGATTGCTACATATAGAATTCATAATGCATTACTCCAAAATGATATTAACTCTACTCTTTATGTTAATCAATTAAATACAAACGATTTAACTGTTTACGGGAACAAAGGCAAGTACATTTCTAAAATACGACAAAAGCTTGGCAGTTTGCTCTTAAGAACTTTGCATACTGAAAATTCAATTCTTCATTCACCAGCTATTATACCTTCTGGATGGCCTAAACTTCTCAATGAATCTGAAGCTGATATAATACATCTTAATTGGATAAATCATGAAATGTTATCTATATCTGACATAAAATGTATCAGAAAACCCTTAGTATGGACATTGCATGATATGTGGGCTTTTTGTGGGGCAGAACATGTAAGTACTGATAATCGGTGGAAAGATGGATATAGTTCAAATAATAGACCTAATTATGAGTCTGGTTTTGATTTAAACCGATGGACATGGAAAAGAAAGTTAAAATATTGGAAAAAACCAATTCATATCGTTACTCCAAGTCGATGGTTAGGTAATTGTGTTCGGCAAAGTAAATTGATGCATGATTGGCCCATTACTGTAGTGCCAAATCCTATTGATATTAATATTTGGAAACCTATTAATAAAAAAATAGCAAGAGATATAATGGGCTTGCCATTTGATAGTCAATTAATAGCATTTGGAACTTATGGTGGCAATGATGCCCATCACAAGGGATTTGATTTGATGAAATCATCTCTTGATAATCTTCACGGGCAATTGCCAGGTTTAGAAGTGGTTGTTTTTGGAAATGCATCTCCTGAACAACAGAAAAAAACAGTATTCCCAATACATCACACTGGACATTTTCAAGACATAATTAGTCTTCGATTATTATATAGCGCCATCGATCTTATGGTTATACCTTCCAGAATTGATAATTTCCCAAATACAGCTGTCGAGGCTATGGCCTGCGGCACTCCTATAGTTGCATTTAATGTCTGTGGTCTACCTGATATTGTCGATCATAAACAGAATGGCTATTTAGCAAATGGATACGATGCTGAAGATTTAGCTAATGGAATAAAATGGGTACTTACTGCAGAAAAGAAGTATCAGGATTTATGTATTTCTGCGCGGGAAAAAGTTATAACTTATTTTAATAACAATATTATTGCAAAGAAGTATATAGATATTTATAATGAGTTGATTTAAATCTCTATAGGTCATACTCTCCGCCTCTGAAGGCGGAGAGTATGACCTATAGAGATGTCTTCAAAATACCCCGCTGCTTGCGGCGGGGATTCTTTATGGATATATTCCGCATTTATAAATTAGCTTTCCGTATGAATGATAATAATATATATAAAAATCGAACAGATTTAAGGTTTTGGAATCATTATTGGTCATCAAAACAGAATATAGCTGATCAGATAATTACTGAAAAATGGTTGTATTCAGATATATTCAAAAAGATATTTAAATATAATTAGGACGGTAAGTTTGTGGAGATTGGTGGGTTTCCTGGCTTGAATGCAATTTGGTTTTCTAAATACTTGGGTTACAATAGCTCAATAGTTGATATATACATCGATAATGCTGTACTTAAATCGTTAATAAAAAAAAATAAGTCAAAAGAAATTATAGCAATACAGAAATCGATTTTTGATTATAACCCTGATGATAAATATGATATTGTGATGTCGTCAGGATTAGTTGAACACTTTGATGATTTGGAAGCGATTATTGACTGTCATTATAAGCTGCTAAATTATGGCGGAATTGCTATAATTTGCGTGCCTAATTTTCTTGGACTTAATGGATTACTGCAAAAATTAATAGATAAGAAAAATATTGATGCCCATAATTTAAGCGCTATGGATCATCGTATTATGATTTCATTATTAAAAGAAAGTGGGTTTAAAGATATCAAATCTAAATATTATGGGAGATTTGGTGTTTGGATTGAAAATGAAACAAAGTATCCTAAATTATTAATATTTTTTATGAGATTGGTTAATATGATTGGAAGTAAAATAAATATATTTGGAATGGAGACAAAAGCATTTTCTCCTTATTCTGTATTTATAGCTAAAAAAATCTAATTATTATAGTTAAATATAGAAATATATTCTTTTATTTATTTAATTAGCCCTCTTCATAAAAATGAGTTAATTTATAGTTATAAAATTAAATATATCTATGTGATTGATTCGTTAATAATAAAAAAAAGTAAGTGAAATGTATGCTTTAGCAAATTCACAAAAAAAAGATTAATAAATGCTTAGTGTTACAGTTATAACGGTTGTTTTCAATGCGAAAAATCTTATTGAGGATACTATTAAAAGTGTTATTGCTCAGAGTTATAATAATATAGAATACATTATTATTGATGGCGGGTCAATAGATGGGACAATAAGTATAATTAAGAAATATGAAAATAAGGTACAATGCTGGTTGAGTGAAAAAGATTCGGGCATTTATGATGCCATGAACAAAGGTATATCGTTATCAAAATCAGATTGGGTATTGTTTTTAAATGCAGGCGATTGCTTCACTTCCTCAGATTCAATAAGAAATTGTATTGGTTATATTGATTCAGATTCAATGATCATATATTCTGATACAATGTTGTATCGAACAAATAAAGGTAAAAAGTTTTACAGAAAGTTATTTTGCAATCACTACAGAAGGCAAATTATTCATCAATCATGCCTTTATAATAAAAAATTGCACGCTATATATGGCCAGTATATAGTTAACACAAAAGTCACTATATCAGATTATCTATTTTTTAATTTAATCGACGATAAGTATTGGAAAAAAACCGATCACATTATCTCGAGTTATTTAGTGGACGCCAATATCAGTTCCGGCACCCCTCATTTTTTACAAATTCTTGCCGTTGATTTAATATTTTCTCCAATTCCATCATTCAGACTATTCATCCGATTTCTTATTAATATTTGTAAATATTATATCAAAAAATTATTATTTAATGTATTCTCGAATTCAATTTATATTGATAAAATAGAGAGATTTAAATCTGATCCTGCACTTGAGTGGTTCTAGATCAATAAAATCATCTTAATATAGCCACTATTATGCGAATCGATATATTAATGGCAACATATAATGGCGGAAAATATATTGCTAATCAACTCTACTCTCTTCAAATGCAGACACATTCTGATTGGAGATTATGGGTTAGAGATGACGGCTCGACTGATAATACTGTTTCTATAATACAAAGGTTTGCATATGTAGATTCACGTATAAACTTGATTATTGAAGGTAGTGGAAATATGTTGGGTCCGGGCAAAAACTTTATGGGATTAATACAAAATGCTGATTCAAAATACGTTTTATTTTGCGATCAGGATGATGTGTGGTTTGAAAAAAAAATTGAATTAATGGTTCTGTATGCTGAAAGTACATTTAAACACAATATGCCTTGTTTAGTTTATTCTGATGGCTATTTATATCAGGATTCCGATGGGGATATACTATTACACAGAATGTCAAATCCTTATGCTGCAAACATAAACGACCTATTGTTTATGAATGCAGGTTATCATGGCTGTACAATGTTGTTCAATAGCCATTTATCTGATCTGCTTAAAAATTACAAAGCAGATTATTTTTATATGCATGATGATGTAGTCACTCTTCTTGCCTATATATTAGGTAAAGTGTATTATTTGCCAAAAGTACTTATGCTTTATCGTCAGCATAATTCAAATGTAACTGATAAGATAGCTTTTGGAGTAATAGATAAGATACGTCGTTGGTTCAATCTTAATACTTTTGTGCTAAGCCATAATCATTATAAGGAAAAAAAATCATTTTTTGATGCTTATTGCTCGGTGATGGATATAGCAGATTATAAACTCTTTGAGGCATATTTGTCATTTCCTAACAAGGGATACTTGTCGCGTATTTATTTGATTATAAGACATAGATTTTCTATAGGTGGATATAGAGTTAGATTAATTATAAAAGCTATGATTCGTAGTCCTATAAGCTCATAATAATATAATACATATCACTAATATAATTAGTCTATAATTATAAATAATCTTAGATGAAGGTTTTAATGTTTATATGAATGTATTACATATAATTACTTGTCTTGATAATGGAGGTGCTGAGGCTGTTCTTTATCGTCTCGTTACTGCTGACAAAAAAAATGTTCATTATGTTATATCATTAATGAGTAATGGAATATATTCAAAATTGCTTAAAGTTGCAGATATACCTGTATATTGCCTTAATATGCCTCGTTCATCAGTAACTTATTCTGGTTTGTCTAAATTATTCAGATTGATAAAGCAAATAAACCCTGATGTTATCCAGACATGGATGATTCATGCGGATTTATTAGGTGGTATTATTTCGAGAATATCAGGTTCAAAAAATATCGTCTGGGGTGTGCATAGCTCTAATTTAGACCCATACAAAACATCGCTAAAAAGTAGATTAGTGTATAGGCTATGTGCTCTTTTATCAAAAGCTATTCCTTCTGCAATTATAAGCTGTTCTGATGTAGGCGCAAGTGTATGTGTTTCCTTAGGATATTCAAAAGAGAAAATGATTGTGATTCATAACGGCTATAATATAACTGAATTTTCTCCAAATCAAGAATTTCGAAATAATATCAGGCGACAACTTGGTGTACATGAAAGTGATATATTAATTGGCATGGTTGCGAGATGGGATCCACAGAAAGATCATGCTAATCTTATAAATGCGTTGTCGTTACTTGATAAAAAAGTTTCTAATACATGGAAGTGTCTGCTTGTAGGTACTAATATGGTTTCTTCTAACAAGATATTATCTGATTTACTTAAGCAAGCAAATATATTCAATAAGGTTATACTGTTTGGGCCCAGTAGTGATATTCCTGGTATAATGAATGGTTTGGATATACATGTGTTATCGTCATCATATGGAGAAGCTTTTCCTAATGTTATCGCAGAAGCTATGGCATGTGGTGTTCCTTGTGTAGTTACAGATGTTGGCGATGCCAAAAAGATGGTTGGTAAATCTGGTTGGTGTGTTACTCCAAATAACTCAGCCGAACTCGCTAAGGCACTTGAAACAGCATACCATGCATTATTTGACGGTTCTCGATTGGATAGATCTCAACTTTGTAGAAATAGGGTATCAGAAAACTTCAGTCTTGAAACAATGACATATAATTACTCAGCAGTATGGAAAAAAGTACTTTCTGAAAATGAAAAATCCTTGAAAAAAGGAAATAGTTAAATGTGTGGAATTGCAGGTTTTATTGATCTCTGCTCAAAAGAACCTTTACAACTACTAAAAAAAATAGGCGAAACTATTGCATACCGGGGTCCAGATGATTCAGGTGAATGGTATGACTGTGTATCAGGTATTGGTTTATCTCATCGGCGCCTTTCAGTGGTTGATCTCTCATATACAGGTCATCAACCAATGTTTTCTACATCTGGAAGATATGTAATTGTTTTTAATGGGGAGATTTATAACCATTTAAATATACGGTCAGAGCTATTAAAATCCTCTTTGTCCCAAGTATGGCGCGGACATTCAGATACAGAAACATTGTTAGCTGGTTTTGAAGTTTGGGGTGTTAAAAGAACGCTTGAGCTCGCCGTTGGTATGTTTGCATTTGCATTGTGGGATACAGTTTCGAAGTGCTTGATATTAGGGCGTGACCGTTTTGGAGAAAAGCCACTCTATTATGGATGGTTAGGTAAGGGCCAATCACAATCTTTTGTTTTCGGTTCTGAACTTAAGGTGTTTCGAGTCCATCCAATGTTTGATCATTCTATTAATCGAGGAGCATTGTCACTCTACATGCGTCATTGTTATATTCCTGCTCCTTATTCGATATATAATGATATTTTCAAATTGCAGCCTGGTCACATACTTACATTGCATGTAGATGATTTTGCTCAAAAGAAAATACACTTCGAGCAATACTGGAGTTTTCATGAGCTTGTTTGTCACGGACTACATGAACAGATTCATCAAGAATCCGAAGCTGTATCAATGTTAGATAGCGCTTTGCGGGTAGCTGTAGCCCAACAGGCAGTAGCTGACGTTCCTTTAGGCGCTTTTTTATCTGGCGGAGTAGATTCATCTACAATTGTTGCATTGATGCAGGAGCAATCAGATCGTCCAGTACAGACTTTCACTGTCGGTTTTGATGAGGCAGGATTTGATGAGGCACCTCATGCATCGGCTGTTGCACGGCATATTGGGACAGAACATCATGAACTTAGGGTTACAGCCGATGATGCTCGTGCAATAATTCCACTTCTCCCCGGTTTATATGATGAACCATTTGCTGATAGTTCACAAATTCCTACCTACATGGTTTGTCGGGCTGCGCGGCAAAACGTTACTGTTGCGCTTTCGGGTGATGCTGGTGATGAGCTTTTTGGAGGTTATAATCGATATTTATGGACAGGAAGTATCTGGAACCGAATAGCCTGGCTCCCTCCGGTATTGCGCCAAACTATCGGTAGTTGTATACAAAAATATCCTGTTGAAGCATGGGATAAGCTGAGTTTTATGCTGCCTGCTAACCATGGGATTACAAGATTGGGCGACAAGGCGCATAAATTGGCATATCGAATGAAAACGGTCACGAGTCTGGATGACCTTTATAAAAGTCTTGTGACCGAGTGGCCTCAAAATATAGATCTTGTCATTGGAGACAATCATCTACCGACACAGCTTGATAATCAAGAACTTGTTGCAGGCATCAGAGATGCAGAGCATCGTATGATGTTATGGGATACGCTTACCTATATGCCTGGTGATATTTTAACAAAAGTTGATCGTGCGGCTATGGCAGTAAGCCTTGAAACACGGATTCCTTTTTTGGATCATCGTGTCGTGGAGCTGGCATGGAGATTTCCTTTGGACATGAAGATAAGAGGGGGTCAAGGTAAACATATATTGCGTCAGGTTCTATACAAATATGTTCCAAAGGAGTTGATTGAGCGCCCTAAAGCAGGTTTTGCGATACCTGTAGGTCAGTGGCTTCGCGGCCCTCTGCGTGACTGGGCTGAAGCTTTACTTGATGAAAAACGTCTTTCAATCGAGGGTTACTTTCATCCAGCACGAATTCGTGAAGTTTGGAGACAACATCTCAGTCAAACTCATGATTGGACAGCTCGACTTTGGGTTGTATTAATGTTTCAGGCTTGGCTGGAGGAGAATCAATGACAACGTACTGGCTCATGTTGCTCGTTCCATTACTTGTCGGATTAAGTCCATGGAAAGCTAAGGGATCTTTACCTGATTTCCAGTGGTATTTATATGCGGTTTTACTTGTTTTGATCATTGGCTTTCGCTATGAAGTTGGAGGGGATTGGCAAAATTACATTCAAATATATGCTGATCTAAAAGGGCTATCTTTATTTGAAGGATTAATTGCATATCGAAGTTATGGTGATTATGGATTTCTTGTATCGCATTGGTTTTCAATGAATTATCTTAATGGTATTTATTCTACAAATTTATTTTGCGCCACTATATTTGTTGTTGGTTTGTTAAGAATATGCAAGTCAATGCCTATTCCTTGGCTATCCTTGACAGTGTCCATTCCGTATTTGGTTATTGTTGTTGGAATGGGATATACTCGACAAGCAGCTGCTCTTGGTTTTATTATGTGGGGTTTGATAGATTTAATGAATGGCAGGTATTGGCGATTTTATCTAATGGTAATCCTGGGTACATTTTTTCATAAAACTGCTCTTTTTATGCTCCCAATTGGTTTTTTGTCCAGTAATTCAATTCGTAATCCTAAAGATATAGTTGTATTTTTTATAGTGTCTGCCGTTGCTTTTATAGCATTACTGGCTGATCAGTTTCAAGCAATAGTTTTTAATTACATATCTAATAACGGGGATATGGAGTCTTCAGGCGCGTTTATTAGAGTGATAATGAACGTTTTCGTTGCGATTATATTTTTTATTTATAGAAAACAATGGAAATATAAGTATCGTGATCAGTTAATATGGGTTGTATTTAGTGTTGTGAGTTTAATTATGTTGCCGTTAACATTTGTGATTTCTACAACAATAGATCGCGTGGCGCTTTATTTATTGCCTATGCAGTTTATTGTTTTGTCTCGAGTGCCATTATTAATTAATGATATTTATTATAGAACACTATTTGTGATCGGTGTAGTATTGATATATATAGGTGTTATGTTTGTGTGGCTAAATTATGGGAAATTTTCGGGTTATTGGGTGCCATACCAGAATATATTATTTAAGTGAAATATGGTAATAGACGTGCACTCGTTTATAAGACTACTTCTTCTTGGCAAAAATCAATATTTGCGTCAATCCCGTTAACTGTACCGGCCAAAAGTAGAGATTCCCGGCCTATTATTTTGCTTTTCAAAGAATTCCATGGGTGTTAGATCACTCAAGGACGGATGGGGTCTGAGCTCGTTATATTCCGCCCGCAATTGCCCTATGACTTCCCGGGCATGATCACGACTTAAAAACCAGTTCGTATTACCATATATATTATGCGAAAAGTTAGACGGGGCGCGAATAGAGGATACGAAGCGTTTTTCAGTAAGATAAAGCGGATAATGGTTGCTATCTTTAAGTTGATGGTTTTTGTTCTCGCAATTCCTGTTGTTTTGTTAATTAGACTTATTCGGCCTTGGTTTCTTGTGCGTTTCGGAGTGTTGACCAGTAATAGGATTGGTCATTTTGCATTAGATACAGAGCTTTATTTGTGTGAGCTGCATGCCGGTATAAATGTTCCGAAACAACACTATATTGATTTGTTTTGCCATTACAGACCAGTGTCAAACTTACAGTTGGCACGTATGTGGAAAAGAGTTTTGCATGTATGGCCAACATTGATTATAGCTCAAATACTCCGAGTGAATCGACTGTTTTGGGTAGATACAACCCATGAGGTAGGGCATAATACCCATGGAGACAGGGATGTGCTTAACCTTCTTGATCGACTTCCTCCTCATCTTGCATTTACAGATGAAGAATTTGCTCAGGGGGAGGCTGGGTTGAAAGAAATGGGTATTCCTTCCGGCTCATCCTTTGTTTGTTTGATTGTGCGGGATAGTGCATATTTGGATTCGGTATTCCCTGGCGTAAATTACGCGTACCATAATTATCGGGATAGCAATATCCAGAATTATGTTCTTGCTGCTGAAGAGCTTGCTGATCGTGGTTATTATGTTATACGGATGGGAGTAACCGTGCATAAGGTGATTAAAAGCAATCATCCAAAGGTTATAGATTACGCAACAAATGGCATGCGTAGTGACTTTATGGACATTTTTCTTGGGGCGAATTGTGCATTCTGCATCTCCGTTGGAACTGGGTATGAAACAATTCCGCTTATATTCCGTAAGCCTATTGCTTATGTCAATATGGTTCCTATAGGATACTTTTATACATATCGCGCTCAATCTCTCGGAATTTTCAAGCACCATTATTGTCTAAACCATAATCGGAAAATGACTTTTTCGGAAATTATTGGTTATGGTTTAGGGTTCACCTTAAGTACTTCCGATTACGAAGCAAAAGGTGTACAACTTATCGAAAATACTCCGGAAGAAATTCTTGACTTAGTAATCGAAATGGCCGAACGTATAAGCGGATCTTGGCAACCAAAAGAAGGAGATGAGTTGCTCCAGAAGCGCTTCTGGCAGATTTTTCCAACAGACACTAAAACGGTAGATGGCAAGTCGCTGTATGGTGAAATAAGAGCCAGTATAGGCGCATCTTTTCTTCGCAATAATCAGGATTGGTTACAATAGGTTAAAATATTATTTTAAGAAATATTAGTCTGTATTCATAATTGAAAGTAATTATTACAGGTGCCAATGGCTTTATCGGTTCACACCTCACCGAAGCCCTGGTCCGCCAAGGCTATGATGTTCGAGCCTTTGTACATTACAACTCTTTCAACTCATGGGGTTGGCTTGATCATTGTTCCTCTGATCTAAAAGGGCAGTTTGAGGTGTATCCTGGAGATCTTCGTGATCCTCACGGGGTTAAA
>Ga0172372_10000834_pt1 | contig 47453 bp, 44 predicted proteins | sample LakKiv5m_2_FD_114544 | JGI IMG/M metagenome (GOLD analysis project Ga0172372, IMG submission 114544) | Freshwater microbial communities from Kabuno Bay, South-Kivu, Congo - kab_092012_9.5m | ecosystem: Environmental > Aquatic > Freshwater > Lake | place: Democratic Republic of the Congo...
GCGTCTGGCCGGCATCGCCTTGTTGTTTTTGTTGAAAATCGGCCGCGACACCCCGGCACCACCACCCTCCCAGAGTAGCACCTAGTCGACGCCCGCAAGCTGCTCTTTGTGTGGCAGCTGGATTGCATCTGGCCGACATCTCCGTGTTGTATCTGTTGAAGCCACGACACACCGCCGAAACACACTACCGCCGTAGCACACGCACGCATGTGTGTGCCACGGCGGTTGCAATGCACTATGTGAACTATTCGGCGGCCACAATCGTGTTGGTCAAGACACCGATACGTTCGATTTCAGCAGCTACCACGTCGCCGGCCTTCATGTACTCGGGTGGGGTGCGCCCCATGCCCACGCCAGCCGGCGTGCCCGTGCATACCACCTGGCCCGCTTCGATGGTCGTCCCCAGCGTCAAGTACTCGATGCTGGTCGGAATGTCAAAGATCAAGTCGCCGGTGTGCGAGTGCTGGCGCTCTTCACCGTTCAAGCGCAACTTGATGGCCAACACGGCCGGATCGGGAATTTCATCGGCAGTGACGATACACGGACCCATCGGGCACGAGTTGTCGAGGCTTTTGCCCTTGAAGAACTGCTGATGGCGATTCTGCAAGTCACGCGCCGAAATGTCGTTGATAATCGTATACCCGAACACGTACGACAACGCATCCGCTTTGCTCACGTTCTTGGCCGTTTTACCAAAAACATAGGCCAACTCGACTTCGTAGTCGAGTTCTTTGGTGACGCGCGCATCAAGGGGCACTTGGTCACCCTCACCACACACGCTGTTGAGCGCTTTGGTAAAAAACACCGGAAACTCGGGCAATTTCGGCTCACGCCCACGGGCACGATCCGACTCGATGGCGTGCGCCACGTAGTTCATGCCGAGACACATCACGTTTTGTTTGGGGCGGGGGATGGGTGCCAACAAACGCACTGACGCACGTGAAACCACTTGAGCAGCCGCTGCTACAGCCGCACGCGCCTGTGCAAGTGCGGCTTCGCCACCGTCAATGAGTGCCAACATCGACGGGGCCACACTGTCGAGAACGACGATTTCACGGTCATCGGCACGCAACGCACCGATGTGCACACTGCCATCCTGCGCTTGGAATGTTACTAATCGCACAATGATCTCCTTTGACTTATTGCGGAGCACCACTATCCTACCACAACTCGGCCATCCTGTTACCAGATACGCGCCGGGTGCCAACGCCATCGCCACATCGCCCACCACACCGCCGCATATGCCTGCATCCGTTGCCAGCGCATGGTGCGTTTGTGACCAAGTAGCCACTTCCCCGCCTCAACACACAGCTCTATCGCATACATCAGCATCAACGCCACCCGCACCACGGCGGCCATGATGCGTCCATGGGCGGCTGTGGCCTCGCGGAGCCGACTCTGATAAAACCAAATCAACCGTTGCGTGGGGAGTTGTTGGCTACTCTGCCCTTCGTAGTGCACAATTTCGGCTGCCGCACAGTAGGCGACTGCCCCCTGCTGCCCGGCACTCAGACGCCGTTGCCACTCCACCTCTTCGGAGTAGAGCGCAAATTCCGCGTCAAAGAGACCGTGTTGCATCACCGCACTCCGGCGGACCACCAATGCAGCCCCCACCAACCAATCCACCCGACAATCGTGGGCTGGATCTATATCTGCCATCTGAAAGCGCTGCGTCCACGGATTGCGCGGCCACCAACGCCCCAACGGCGTGCTCTCCCAGAGATAGGTACCGAGTGTGGGAAAGCGTCGCCGCGATGATTGCAAACTGCCATCCGCATATACCAATCGCGGCCCACTCACTACCACCTCCGCATGCGAATCCAAGCACGCAACCAGCACCGCAAAGGCGCCAGCGCGCACAATCGTGTCTGGGTTCAAGCAGCAGATGTATGGCGCATCCCCGTGCGCCAACAACCAACGCAACCCCACGTTGTTGCCACCCGCAAACCCGTGATTGACCGTCTCGGCCAAACAAATCACCTCTGGGAACGCGTGTCGTACCATTTCCACACTATCGTCGTGCGATCCGTTGTCGACGACCACCACTCGCCCCACCAGCGGATCAGCGCACACGCTCGCAAGGCACGCCCGCAACAGCGCACTCGTGTTCCACGACACGATGACCACGTCCATCCGCGCGCCGCTCACGAGGGGGCTCCTTGCACGGGTTCCGTGCGCATCTGCCCCAACCACACAAAGCTCTGCAGGGCAAACCAGGCCATCACGCATGCCAGTACCAACCCGACCCAGCCATCACGCCACCCCTGGTTGCGCACATAGCGGTACACGAATTCGCGCACCGGCGCACCCACGTAATTGCGCCAACGCACCTGCCGTCCCGCCCGGTACATGGTGGTCGCTTCGCGTCGGGCATAGGCGGCTTGCTTTTGCCATAATTCTGCAAACGTCACAATGTTGAGGTGCGTGATATGTCCACTCAGTTGCGCCGTACTCCCCGCCACCTCGGCCACCTCGTGCACCTCGATGCGTTCGTCGTACTGTGCTGCTCCTCGGCGCAACAGACGCAACTGATAATCGGGATACCAGCCACCACCCCGCAACACGCGACCAAAAAACACGTTGTGCCGCGGGATCCACCACCCCGCATGCACGCCGATGCGGTTCGTCGCACATAACTCTGTTAATTCGGCGGCGAGTGCTGGTTCACAGCGTTCATCCGCATCCAAAAAAAAGACCCACGGCTGTTGGGCTCGAAGCAACGCCAAATTACGTTGGGCGGGAAACCCCAGCCAGTGCTCCATGAACACCACCGCGCCCAACTCACTGGCCACACTCGCCGTCGCATCACTGCTCCGCCGATCGACCAACACGACCACTTCGGCCGCCCACGGTTGCACACTACGGATGGCATCGCCAATAAATCCGGCCTCATCCTTGGCAATGATAACCACACTCACCGGCAGTTGTTCTTGCTTCATTGGCCAATACTCCGATACACGTCTCGTTGCGCCACGTAGTCGGCATGTGCCAACCCTCCGCGTTGATACGCCCGCCACGCCAGCCAACGCAAACGCCACATCCCCAATCGTAGCCAACAGTGATGCCAAAAACGCTCGCTCGGCGTACACCACTGCGCCCAGTAGCGTTGTCGGCTCTGCCAAATCGCCCGCGTGCTAAACGCACGAAACTGCCGTGATGACGCTCCACCAACGTGCATCACACACGCCTGTGGTTCTTGCCAAATCGCCCAGCCCGCGCCGCGCACTCGCCGGCACCAATCTACTTCTTCGACGTACATGTGATAGCGCTCATCCAGCAAACCGACCTGTGCAAGCACTTGTGGCCGCGTCAACATGCAGGCGCCCAGCGGATGATCGATGGCAAATGGCGCCGACGTTTGCCCCTCCTGCGGATAACGCCCATGTGCCCACGAATCATACCAACGCCCCGGCGTTACTTCGCCGGGCGGGAACAGATCGAGAAACGTCATCATCGGCGTCGGAAAGCGAAAAGCGGCCCGTTGCAGACTGCCATCCGGGTTTTCCAGTCGCGGTGCAACCACACCGACCCGCGGATGATCCTCCAAAAACGCCACTAGTCGCTCAACGGCCCCTAGGTGCACTTCGGTGTCAGGGTTCAGCATCAACACGTAAGTGAGGTCGGGCCATTGCTCCCGTAGACGCTGAATGCCGATATTCGTACCTTTCGCAAAACCGTGATTTTCACCGGTGGCGATAAGCACCACCTCCGGGAATTCACGGCGCACCATGGCCACGCTGTCGTCGTGAGAGCCATTGTCGACCACTGCGATGTGCACTGGCATCGGCACTGCCTGCAACGAACGCAAACAGCGATACAACAATTCGCTCGTGTTGTAGGAAACAATGGCCACTCCGACGCTTGTCATATCCGTCACTCCCCCGTACATTTCGTTGCCACAACGGTCAATAGAGACAGTCATACCACTGTAATGTAGTCGTTGACCCATTACGGTGGTATGCGTACAAAATCAAGATAATCGATGACAAACCCATTACAATCCCCAAATGTGGATAATGTGGATAAATCACCGCAAGTAAGCTACTCCACCGACACCCAACGCACCGGCACATCCCCGCGGTCGTCGGCCACATCCGTCTCATTCATCAGCAAAATCGGTCCCTGATGATTCAACCAAGCGATGAGCTCATCAATGGTAAACCACCCCACCGCATACTGTTGCGCATCAATGGGGTTGAGCCAAAACCGAATTTCCCCGTCCATCCACTGCCACCGCTCGAGCGAGTGCCAACGATACCCGTGGTTGGTAAGTGCTTCACGCGTCTCTTCGAACAACAACAACAGTTCGTCGAGCCGCATGGCGGGCGTGCGCCGAATCTGCAAAATCCGCCGATTCACGTCGTCACGCAAGGCAACTAATTCGGGGTAGTCGAGTTGAGAAATGTCGATGCTGGGCATGCAAACCACCTCCCGGAACATCGCATGAATAATAAAGAAGACTCTTCAGAACCTACGACGATTCAGAAGAGTCGATTGGAGGCGACGACCGGATTTGAACCGGTGAATGGAAGTTTTGCAGACTTCTGCCTTACCACTTGGCGACGTCGCCGTCTTTGTACTTCATGTTAGCATATCCACATACCCATGTCAAAGGTATTCCGTTATTGCTCCCACGTATCTGCGACGCAGCACCAACGGGCAGTGGTACAATACCCCTACACCCCGCCACGTTCCTCCACAGTACGATGGTGCCGTATGCCCACCGATTGCCAATACATCCGCACATTGATTCGTGACAACCAAGCCCCACCCGGGTCATTCCAAGCCCGCATTGTAGCCGCGCATCTGGCCCAATGTAGCGATTGTCGTGCCCTCCTCGGCACGTCCAACGACGACATGCTTCAGGCGTTGCTCACCCAACCAGATGGCGCCCACGACCCACTTTTGGCCGATTTGTTGGCACAAAAACGACGACCACGCCGGCCGCGCCCACCGTGGACATGGATGCAATACCTGATTGCCTGCACCATCGCAGCCTGCATCGGATTCTTCGTGGCCGATCTCATTTCATCCCTCTGGTATGCCCAACGCATCTACACCAATCTCGGTCTCATGGTCGTTGCGACGCCGACCACCACGCCACTACCGGCCACCTCCACACCTATTCCAGCCACCGCCACCCCCATCGCGACCCCATCCCCCGTGGTCATCGAATTACCTGCCCTGACCGTGCTGTTGCTGGGGTCAGATCGACGCCCTCAAGAAACTTCGCCGGCGCGCACAGATGCCATTATGGTGCTACGCTTTGACCCCCAACAACAGCGCATTGCGTTGTTGTCGTTGCCCCGCGACCTGATGGTCAATATTCCCGGGTATGGCTGGTCACGCATCAACGCCGCCAACGTCTATGGCGACATCTACCCGTCCCTCGGGGGCGGCATGGCCCTCGCCACACAAACGGTCAGCCAAGTCATCGGTCAACCCATCGATTACGTGGTCCGCGTCGATTTTGCCGGATTTATTGCGGCCATCGACACCCTCGAGGGGGTGCCCGTACAAGTCACCAACGACTTGTACGACGATCGCTTCCCCACCATGGACTACCAGTACACCACGGTGTCGTTTCAAGTCGGCGAAACCGTCATGGACGGCTCCACCGCCCTCGTCTACAGTCGAATTCGCCATCCCGACAGTGATTTTGCGCGCATGGCCCGCCAACAACAGGTCGTGACCGGCATCGCCACACGTCTCCAAAGTGGTGGGTTCCTTGAGACCCTCGCCACCACGGCCGACATCACCGATGCGCTGGTTGGTCACACACAAACCACCATGCCACGTGACGCCATCATCAGTCTCGCGTGGACCATGCGCACCACACCACTCACCAATTTCTCGTACCATGTATTGAGTGACATCTCCTATGGCAGCGGTGAAGACCGCTACGCCATGTATGCCAATGCCGGTGCCATCGAACGCATCGTGCAACAATGGTTAGGGAATCCATGAAACACCCCCTCTTCCTGCATTTCGTTGGCATCTTGACCAGCCTGTGCCTCATCGGCGTCACCATGCTCGATAACGCCTGGCACCGCGGGATTGCCACCACGCCCACCACCGATCCCATTCCCGCCGCCGAACAAGCATGGCTGGGGGTTAACCTGTTCAACGTACAATTTGAGCCCGATCCAGCCGTGGTCGAGCGCTCATTCGCTGAGTCCAAACGCCTCGGAGCACGCTTTGCGCGCATCCAGATGCCGTGGGAGGATGTCGAAATCCACGCCCGCGGTGATTTCGAAGACCGACGCAACCCCGAGCATGTTCGCTCCGCCTGGGAAAAATACGACCTTATCGTGGCCGCGGCTACGCGCCACGACATTGAGCTCATCGTGCGCATCGACCGACCACCCGTGTGGGCCCGCGCTACGTATGCCGCAAACCCGAAGTTTCAGGCGGGCCTACAAGAAAACGGCGATTCCACGGGGCCACCCGACGACTACCAAGACTACGCCAATTTTGTGGGCGCAGTGGCCGCTCGCTACCCGCAGGTCCACTACATTCAAATCTGGAACGAGCCCAATTTGGCCTACGAATGGAACTGGGAATTCCCTGACCCGGAGGCCTTCACTGATTTGCTCCGGCGCGCGAGTCTCGCAGCCCGCCAAGCCAACCCGGATGTGCACATTCTCTTCCCCAGTTTGTCGCCGACCGACGGCAAAGAGCCGCGCATCGCCCCCATGAGTGAGCTCGATTTTTTGGCGCGCTGTTATGCGGCCGGCGCCCGCGACTATTTCGACATCATGTCGGCCCAAGCCTATGGCCTCGGGCAACCGCCCGACGAACATCGCTACGTGCGCCTACGTTGGCATCCACTGCGACCGTTTGCAGAGCTCGACCGCCCCATTGATTCGCGCATCGACGTGTCACGCATCGTCATGCTCCGCGAAATCATGGAGCAGGCCGGCGACCACCAAACTGCCGTCTGGATTAGTGAATTCGGCTACAACAGCGCCCCTGAGAGCATCCCGCCTGAACGACGATTCGTGTGGGGCCCACCGGTCAGCGAAGTCGAAAAAGGCACCTACGCCGTCGGTCAAATCACCAGAGCTCGCACCGAATGGCCGTGGGTGGGCGTCATGAACTTCTGGATGCTTCGCTGGGGCGGCCCTCCTGCCGATCCTGCGAACCCCACCCCGTATTTCGCCATCATGGCGCCCGATTTCACCCCCTACCCGGGGTACATGGCGCTACAAGCGGCGGCCGCCACTCCGTTGCTGGGCGTCGGCAACCATCTCTGGAATCATCCCGCCATTCAGGGCGATCCCGCCCGTGGCTGGCAATTCACCCTGCATGGCACGCAAGCCGTCTTGCGGGGCGCCACCGGCACCATCACCGTGCAGGTCGATGACCAAGCGCCCCGCACGCTTTCCTTGCACGGCACCGACACCCTCATCGCCCAAGAGCTCAGTGATGCGCCGCACACCATCCGGCTCAGCGGGAATTTCGCCACACCGCCGAGTCACATCTTGGTGTGGCGGCAACAACCGTGGCGGTGGCTTTTTGCCGGACTCCCCATCCTGATTACTGGTATCATGGTCGACATACTCCGTCGTCTCTGGCAAATCGCGCCCGCATCTGCCACACCCATAGAATGAGCACCCCCATGCACTACACACAATTCAGCGCAACCCGCGTTTTGAGTGGTATCAACGCCCACACGCACATCGTCCGTGAAGCCCAGCAGCTCGGTTTGCAACGCGTGTTCCTCTTGATTGACCCGTTCATCGCTGGTACCCCGCTGGGCAATACCATCGTCAATCAACTCATCCAGGCCAACATCGACCTAGTTGTGTCGACACAGGTCGAGCCAGATCCCACCGAGGCCACCATCGTGGCATTGGCCCAACAAGCCCAACACAAGCACGTCGACGGCGTCATCGCCATTGGTGGCGGGAGTGCCATTGATAGTGCGAAAGCGATTGCGTTGCTCGTCAAAAAGGCAACCCTAGAACTCAGTCGTTTTTATTTCGGAGGCGCACAGCTCCCCGATGCCACCATCCCCGTTATCGCCGTGCCCACCACGGCGGGTACCGGGTCAGAAATCACGTTCGTGGCCATCATCACGCAACCCGAAAGCCGCCGCAAACTGCTGATTCGCCACCCAGCGTTGGCGCCAACCGTTGCCGTCGTTGACCCGCAACTCAGTGCGAGCATGCCCGCATCACTGACCATGGCAACCGGCATGGATGCGCTTTCACATGCGCTCGAAGCCCTGACATCAACGATGGCGTCGCCGGCCGCTGACGCACTTGCGCACAGCGCCATCACGACCATCGTCAGCACACTCCCTGCCCTCATCCAAAACGGCGATAACCTCAATCAGCGCCAACAGATGGCAGAAGCAGCCACATTGGCCGGATACGCCTTTTTGAGTGGGCGCGTGCACCTCGGTCATGCGGTCGGTCATGCACTCGGCGGCGCCTTTCATCTGCCTCACGGGACCGCCTGCATGGTGCTCATGCCCGCCATCCTGCACCATATCACCCCAGCCGTCCCGGCAGCCATCGACCGCATTGCGCACCACTTCCAAACCACTGCGCCGCAGCTCCCCGCGGCCCTGCAATCGTTCATGCACGGTTGTGGGATGCCCAGTCTCGGTCAACTCATCACCACGCCCACCGATCACGAAGCGCTCATTGATCTCATTTTGGGCGAAGAACGGCTCATCGGACTCGCGCCGAGTGCACCAACCCGAGCACAATGGCGCAACATTATCGAGGCAGGGTGGTAACATGCAACAACTCGTGCTGAACCGCATCCAACAATACCCGTGGTGGGTGGCTGGTGTCGCCGTGCTTTGTCTCGCCATGGGCGCATTGCCCATCAAGGTCATCGGCGTGGTGCTCCTCGTACTCGTTGCGTGGCACCATTCCGCCATTCCACTCGCGCTCGTGCCTGCGACTGCGCCACTCTACTTGATCCCCATGGCGGTCAGTGCAACTGCCGCCATCCCCGTCCACGAAGTCATCCTCATCATCGTGACGCCGTTTTGGTTGACACACGTGTGGCGGGAGCGCCACACCATCTGGCGGCCTGGCGACCTCTGGGTGGCGCTGTTGCTAATCAGTGCCACGCTGAGCATCGCGTGGGCGCTCCCAGAAGGTCGGGGTGAGGCACTGCGTACGTGGCGCTGGATTATCGTGGAGCCGGTGTGGTGGCTCGTGTTGATGCGCCACGCCATTGCCACACAACGCATCACCATCGCCCGTCTCATCCAAGTCATGGCAGTGGCCGGAGGCATCGTGGCTGGCATCGGTGCCTTGCAATTCATTGGCATCGATCTCGCTCCCTGGCTCGGCCAAAAGCGGTCTTTCAGCGACAACGTGGTGGCCACCGGCAACATTCGCCGCGTGGCTTCCGTTTACGGCCACGCCAACAATCTGGGACTCTTCCTCGAACGCATCTGGCCATGGGCGTTGGCCGCCCTCGTAGTGCCTGCGTGGCGCTGGCGCGGCGCCTGGCCCGTTGCAATCAGTGTGGCCATCGGTTTACTCTTGAGTTTTTCACGGGGGGCGTGGCTGGCCACCGCTCTCGCAAGCGGGCTCTTTGTGGCCGTGTACGCCGGTGCGAGCACACTGCGCCGGCGACCCTGGTTAATCCCTAGCGCCATGGGCGTCGGCATTGCCCTCGTCGCAGTAGCCCTTCTCGCTCGCGGTGGCGAGGGTGGCAGCATCGATGCCCGCCTGTTGTTGTGGCAAGAAAGCGTCGCCTGGTTACAACAGCGCCCATGGGGACTCGGGCTCGGCCAGTTCTATTTCTTTCATAATCCAGAATTCGGCCACAGCATCATGGACGCCCGCCTCATCGGCACCAGCGAGCAGTACGCCGCCCATCCCCACAATCTTGTGCTCGACATGTGGCTCAATCTTGGGCCAGCGGGGCTCATCGCCATTGGGGCCATCATCATCGCACAGCTCCGCCACGCACTACGGCCCCCACTGACCATCAGTGCGCGGACCCTCGCCGCCATCACGCTCGTGGCCATGCTCGCACACGGCAGCATCGATCAGTTTTTTTTCGTCAGCGATCTCGTCTACTGCTTCTGGTTGATGATTCTCGTGATTCAAGTTGACACCGACCAAGCCACACCGCTATAATGAACACAGCGCAGGATGGCAGATACGTGCTCAACCCCGCCAGGGCCGAGAGGCAGCAACGGTCGGTGCGTTCCTCTGGGTGTCCTGCGCCCCTCTTTTTTCATCCTCACCGATACCACTCAATCGCAGCGCGGCCGAGCGTACAAATATCCATAGCAATGTCGGGAGCAGCTAGCCCCTGCCAATCGACCCAGCGTGCCCCTTGGCTTTCGCGCACTGACGGGGTCAGGCTACCGCCAACGACGGTGGCAAAATAAATGAAATCAATGTGCTGATGTCCGGCGTGAATGTCTTCGAGCAATATGCAGTAGGGCTGGGGCAAGTGGAGCACGGTGCCGAGCGGTTGCGGTTGCGTGTGAAGCGCTACCTCGAGACCCGTTTCTTCGTAGACTTCACGGAGTGCTGCATCGTGGGGCAATTCATTGGCATCGATGTGCCCACCTGGTGGCAACCACATCTGCAGTTTTCGATGCATCAACAGCAACGTGGCGTGCTGATCGACCACAAATGTCGTCGCCGTAAAATCACGGGTCACCATTGTCATCGCGTTGTGCAACCTTTCACTACACATCTTCGTCAACACATGGTAGCATATGGGGGAGACGATTGGCGACCTAGCCAATCGCATACGCCAACTCGGTATCACACGGTTGTGCCGGTTCTCTGTATGTGAAAAAGGAGCGCTGTCTGTGGCTGAGCCAACACCAGAGCTTATCAAACGCGCTCAGCTGGGCGAAAGCGCGGCCCTCGAAGAACTCGTCTTGAGTCAACAACAATACATTTTTAGTGTGGCCATGAGTGTCCTGCGCAACACCGAAGATGCTAATGATTTGACGCAAGAGGTATTTATCCGCTTGTTTCGGTCGATTCATCAATACAACGGTGACAGCCGTTTTACGACTTGGCTGTACCGCATGATCATCAACCTAGGGCGCGATGAATTACGCAAGCGGAGCCGCCAAGTGCCGGAGATGGCACCCACGAGCTCGGACGACAACGGCGACCTCCTCGACCCGGTGACGCTCATCGCTGATGACGATGTCGACACCGACCCGCAACGGTCGCTTGATCGCTCTATCGACCAAGAAACGTTGCAACATGCGCTCAATCAGCTTGAGTCCCATTACCGCATGACGTTGATACTTTTTTATCTGCATGATCTGAAATACACCGATATCGCCGAGATTTTGCAGATTCCGCTCAACACGGTCAAAAGCCACATCCGCCGTGGCAAAGAACGCTTAGCCGAGATTTTGCAGGCTGGTGACCAGACACCGACCACCACAGGGAGTCCGTTATGATGCGCTGTACCGAAATCCGCACTGAAATCGCCGTTGCAGGCACCGAATCAGCCGTTGTGCAAGCACATTTACCCACCTGCGACGCCTGCCGCGCATACGCCACACGCAATCAGATTCTCGACCTGCATCTATCGCGCAGTCTTTCGTTCACACCATCACCACAACTCACCCAAGAACTGCTCGCCATTGCCCGCGACCACGCCAAACCGGTCCAACGCCCACGGCGGTGGTACGATGCCTTGGTGGTCATTGTCATCGGCGTGGTGGCACTCATGGCCTCGGTGTTGATTGCCGCCGAGATAGTCGTCTACTTCACCGGCCCGTACGGCTTCGGCAGTTATGCCTCAGAAGTGGTCACACTGCCCAATCAATTGACCCTTTGGATGAGCCAAGCAATACCATTGTTCGCGCAAATCATGCTCAGCATCGACACGATGCGCATGCAACTCGTGGTTATTTTGCTGGCCCTCCTCGGTGTCTTGGCCTACACCAACCAACGCGCCAAACGCAAGCGCCTATAGAATCGCATCACCGTACTCTTGGCGTTGCCACGTGGCGCGTTGGTGCATGTGCTCACGCATGGTCGGGTATGCGACGAGGTATTCTGCGTACAGCGCATCGTAGCGCGCCACATGTGCTGGCTGAGGGTGCACCAACGTGGCCGTCGCATTCCACGGTGATCCGGCGGGAGCCATACCAACAGCTTGTGCAGCCAGGAGCGCATCACCATAGGCAGCCCCGATGGTCTCTTGCGGGATTTCTTGCACCACTCCGGTCACATCGGAAACGATTTGAGTCCACAGAGACCCCTTCGTGCCTCCCCCTACTGCCACAAATCGACGATGCCCGGGAATTTGTAGTGCGCTGAGCACGTGCCTGACCGCCATGGCCGTCCCCTCAAGGGCGGCACGGTAAAGGTGGCCACGGCCGTGTTGTAGCGTGAGTCCACTATATACGCCGCGCGCATCCGCATCAAATATTGGCGTTCGTTCGCCCGCAAAATAGGGCAACAACATGACCCCAGCGCTCCCAGGAGGCACAGCGGCAGCCTCAGCAATCAACGTTGCATAGGGCGCACCGGTGAGCGCTTGGAGCCACTGCGTAATCGCACCCGAAGTCGCTAGACCAGCAGCCACGGTGAAACTGTCAGGCGCCACCCCGCGCGTCCCCCAGGCAGCAGGGTGCAATCGGAGCGTGTCGACGACTTCGACCACAAAAAACGTCGTTCCGTACATCAACATCACGTCGCCGGGCCGTTGCACACCCACGCTCCACGCCTCGCTCCACGCATCAATGGTGCCACAGAGTACCGGCAAACCGACTGGCAATCCGGTGATGGCGGCAGCGGCAGCGTGGATTCGTCCTACAATTTCACCCGGCCATGCCAATCGCGGCCAAGTGATGTGCGGCGCAATGTCGGCGCACCACTCGCGAATCCAGGTCGCACGGCGAATGTCGTAGAATGGCCAACACTGACTCGCCGAATGATGATCGAGCACGTATTCGCCGGTTAGGCGTTGAATGAGCCATGAATTGAGCATGTGCAGGTGCGTGGTCTGTGCCCAGACGTGCGGTTCGTGTCGTTGCAACCAACGCACCTTGGGACCAATGGCTTGACTACTCAGCAATGCACCACAGCGCGACAAAATGGTTTCACCGCCGTAGTATGCGTGTAATTCGTCGATTTCTTGGCTGGCACGAGTGTCAATCCCGTACAACATGGCCGGACGTAACGGAGTGCCATTCGCATCACAGGCCAATACTGTGGGACCAATACCACTAATGCACAACGCCTGCACCCCACCTGCCTGTGGGATTAACTGCTGTACGAGGAACAGCACATCGTGCCACCAGACCGCTTCAGCGTCGTGTTCCGCCCAACCGGGTTGTGGGAATGAGGTGGCATGTGGGATTTCGGCGCGCGCGAGTACGTGACCGTTCGCGTTCACCACCACCCCTTTGCTTGTTGACGTGCCGATATCGATGCCAATGACGCATGCGTCCATGTGAGATTCCTTTTTGCGTTGGTCAGCGCCATTGTAGCCGAGATTTCAGCAATTCTCTTTTTCGTGCCATTTCTTTTTTGCGTTTCCGCAATGCTATATGCTATAATCCTACTTGGCGATGCCAGATTGTGTAATGGTAGCACCACGGACTTTGAATCCGTTTGTCTAGGTTCGAATCCTAGTCTGGCAGCCACATTTTCTTCCGCGTGGACTCGAGTACACGATGTCGCACCCTTCCGTAGCACGGTCGGTTGTTATCCTCGCCGCTGGCGCGGGTACCCGTATGCGTTCTACCACCCCCAAAGTGCTCCACCACATCGCCGGGCGTTCCATGCTCTCTCACGTCATCGATGTTGCGTATCAACTCCAGGCCGATCAGGTCTGTGTGGTGGTTTCACCGTCCGCACATGCGGCCATCGCAGCCGAATGTGGCGCTGATATTGCGTACATCGCCCAACACGAGCAACGAGGCACGGCGCACGCCTTGCAACAAGCATTTCCACACATCACCACGCACAGCGGTGATGTGATTGTTTTGTTTGGGGATACCCCGCTCATTCAAGCGGAAACCATCACCGCCTTGTTGGCACACGTGCACCGCACGCATGCGCGGGTAGGCATTGTCAGTTTCGATGTGGATCCCCCCCACAACTACGGGCGCATTGTGCGTGATGAGCACGGTGCGGTGACAGCGATTGTTGAGGCCAAAAACTGCACGCCTGCGCAAATGAGCATTCGCGAGGCCAACAGCGGCATCATGGTCATCGACTACCAGTGGTTGCACCATGCGCTCCCGCGCATCACCCCCAACGAACTCACCGGTGAATTGTATTTGACCGATCTCGTCGCTCTTGCCAACCACGATGCTGGTAGCGGTGCGGCCTGTGCGCTTTCGGTTCACGATACCAGCGAGGCGTGGGGTGTTAACACGCGTGCGCAACTCGCCGAGGCGGGACGGTTATTGCAACAGCGGGTCACCAATCGCCTCATGGAGCAGGGGGTCACCATTGTGGATCCGCACCAAGTGTTGATTGCTCCAGAGGCGCACATTGGCGCCGATAGCGTGATTTGGCCGGGGAGCGTGATTACCGGGGCGACCATCATCGGCTGCGGTTGTCACATTGGTCCGCAGACGACCATTCACGCCAGCCACATCGGCGACGCAAGCCATGTGCCCCATGCCTACATAAAATTCAGTACAATAGAAGCAGGTACCGTGCTGGCTCCGTATTCCGCGCTGGTGGCGACCTCGCCCCAGTCTACGCACACAAAGGAGGAGTCTCAGTCGTAAGACTGAGCGATGACTATGGAAGGTCGTTTACAAGTATTTAGTGGCAATGCCAACCTCGCCCTCGCCAAAGACATCGCCGCATGCCTCAACATGAACCTCGGCCGCGCCACAGTGGGCACCTTCAAGAACGGGGAAACCCGCATCAAAATTGAAGAAAACGTCCGTGGCTCGGATGTATTCATCGTGCAACCCACCTGTACCCCAGTCAACAACAACCTAATGGAGTTGTTGATTATCATTGACGCAGTACGACGTGCATCAGCGGCCCGTATCACGGCCGTCATCCCCTATTACGGCTATGCGAAGCAAGAAAAAAAGACCACCGGCCGTGAGCCTATTTCGGCGAAACTCGTGGCCAACCTCATCCGCACCGCAGGCGCGCACCGTGTCCTGACCATGGACTTACATGCACCCGCCATTGAGGGCTTTTTCGACATTCCGGTCGACCATTTGCAGGCCGGGCAACTCTTGTCGGAATACGTGCGTGAGCTCCATCTCAAAGACCCGGTCGTGATTTCTCCTGATGCTGGTGGTGTGGGTCGTGCCAACGCCTTCCGTGAGCGCATCGGCGCAAGCCTCGCCATCATCGCCAAACAACGCCCCCGCCCTGACGCCGTCGAGATGCTCGAAATGGTCGGTGATGTGGCCGGGCGGCCGGCCGTCATCGTCGACGACATGATTTCTACGGGTGGCACGTTGGTAGAGGCCGCCAAGTCGTTGATGCAACGTGGTGCCACCCATGTGTATGCCTGCGCCACCCACGGTATTTTTGCGGGCGACGGCATTAGTGCACTCAAAGACTCGCACCTCGTTGAAACCATCGTCACCGACACTATTCCGCAATCACCAGAGTCCACGCAGGCACGGGTGCGCACCATTAGTGTGGCCCCGCTCTTTGCAGAGGCCATTTTACGTATTCACAAAGACCTGTCGCTGAGCGCTCTTTTTTCGTAGAGCACTGACTCACGCAGGTAAGGAGTTTCGTTGGAACAAATTGATATACCGCTCAGATGGGTCGGTATTGTCGCAGCACTGCTCATCATCGGTCTTGCAGCTGCCGCCGAGGCGTCGCTTAGTATGATTTCACGGCGACAGTTGCATTCCCTGCAAACATCGTCACGGGCTACCCTTGTCCATGCCCTCATCGACGATGCTTATCGCTTTAAAGTATCTCTGTTGCTTCTCAACACGATTGCGCTGATTGCGGTGACCACACTGACCGCCGGATTGGTGGCTGACCTCAGCGTATGGCACCAATTGGCCTGGCTCAGCGGTCTGACCGTGGTCATCATTCTCTTCGCGGAGGCCTTGCCCAAAGCCATTGCACTGCGCAATCCGAGCGGCACAGCGCGCTTGATTACCGGCCCCTTTTACTTCCTCACCGTGGTACTTCGTCCGGTCATCATCGTCATTGATTTCATTGCGCGCCGCCTATTCGGCATTAGCGGTGCCAACGACTTGACGCCCATCGTCACCGAAGAAGAGCTTCTCACCATCGTCAACGTGGGTGAAGAAGAGGGCGTCATTGAGCCCAACGAACGCGAGATGATCGAGGACATCATCACCTTCGGCGACACCATTGTGCGCGAGATTATGATTCCCCGTGTCGATGTGATTACCATCAACGCCAGCGCTTCCTTCCAAGAAGCCATCATGCTCATCACCAGCCACGGCCATTCGCGCGTGCCAGTCATCAAAGAGTCGAGCGATCGCATTATCGGCATCTTGTACGCCAAAGACATCTTGGCACATATGCGCTACGGGCAACCACACCAGACCATCTCGGGCCTGATGCGCCAACCCTACTACGTGCCCGAGATGATCAAAATCGACATGCTCCTGCGCAACATGCAGACCAAACGGGTGCATTTCGCAGTGGTCGTCGACGAATACGGAGCGACTACGGGCATTGTGACCCTCGAAGATATCCTCGAAGAAATTGTGGGCGAAATCCACGACGAATTTGACCCGACCTCCGTGCCTGATGTGGTCTGGAACGGAGCCGGTGATGTGGTCGTTGATGCGCGCATGCTCCTCGATGACGTCAACGATTTGACCGGGCTCGACCTTTCTTCCGAATCATCGGACCGGATTGGCGGCTTTGTGGCCGAAAAACTCGGGCGGATGAGTGAAGCGGGCGACGTGGTCAAGCTCAGCGAGCAGACGCAACTGACCGTGATTGCCATTGAAGGCCTGCGCTCCAGTCGGATTCGCATCACCTTCGTGCCCAACAACCAAGGAATGCGCAATGACCCAAACCAATCCACAAGCACTGATTGACGCGGCACGGCAAGCCCGCGAACGCGCCTACGCCCCCTACTCGCGCTTTTTGGTGGGAGCAGCCGTGCTCACCGACACCGGCCACGTCTACCTCGGCTGCAACATTGAAAACGCGGCCTACCCCAGTACCAACTGCGCCGAGCGCGTGGCCATGCAAAACGCCTGGGCTGCCGGCGATCGCACCATTGTGGCCCTCGCCGTCATTGCGGATACTCCGGGGCCGGTCAGCCCTTGTGGCGGGTGCCGCCAAGTCATGGCAGAGCTGGCCCGGCATGCGGTCATCTACTTGTGCAACTTGCAGGGATCAGTGCAGACCACCTCGGTGGCCGCATTACTCCCCGGCGCCTTCGACCCAGCAGATCTCCCCGACCACGACACCCACGCCTAGTCAGCGCCCGTGTGCGACTGACAGCGACGCACCACGTCGCTATAGTGGGCAATTAACTCGGCAGCATGCGCTGCCGAGGCGCCTTCTGCGGTAATCACGATATACGGACCGTCGCTGTCGGGGGTCAACAACACCCAGCCGTCATCGACGTCGATGCGGATGCCGTCGCTGGTATGCTGACGACGTTCGCTGAAATACTCACCGAGCTGGCGCATCACACTGCCTTTTTGCTCCCACTGACAATTAATGCGCGCATCGGCCATGAAAAACGGCGGAATCGAATCGACCGCGTCTTCGAGGCGCGTCTGTTGATCCATCAACAACTCGATGATTTTGGCAATGCTAAATAACCCGTCGGCCACCGGATAAAAGCGTGGGAACACGCAGGCCCCATCGCCATCCCCCAACAGCAACAAATCACGCCGTTTGGCCGCGAGTTGCATGATGGCGGAAAGCGCCGAGCGCGTGCGTACAATGGCACCGCCACGACGGGCTGCAATTGCTTCGAAGACCCGAGGCGCACTCAAGGGCACAGCCACCACGCCGCCGCCCTCGGCCGCTAACACCAAATCCACAATGACCGCCAGACTCAGCAACGGATCAATCGTGCGACCACGGCCGTCGATGAGCAAAATGCGTTCACCGTTTGCTTCAATGCGCACGCCCATGTCGGCTCCGAGTACCGGTGTCACACGCGCAAGCCGCTCCAAATCAGCCGCGTCGTTTTCACGCTGTTGTGCGACCAACACGTCGTCAAGATTGGCGTTGAGCTCTACCGAACGCACGTTGAGGCGCCGCAGGATGCCCGGCAACACGGATGAACTACTCGCGTGGTCATAGTCGACCGCCACTTGGAAGGCGCGGCCTTTTTCAAAAACATCAAGTCGTAACGACTTAAAGAACGCATCCGTGTACGTTTCAATCGCATTGGAGACGTCGCTGATGCGACCGATTTCATCGTAGTAGGCCCGCCGATAATCTTCACGGAAGAAGACCCCTTCGATTTTGCGTTCAGTCACCGTATCAATGTCGAGCCCGTTGGCGTCTAGCACCCGGATTTCGACCATGCGTTCATCGTCGGGAGCTACTTGCACATGAATACCGCCACTCGAATTAGTGGCATGCGTCATGAAGCGTGCAATGGGCAACGGCAAACTATGCAACTCCATCACGTGGATGCCTGCGGATGGCAAACCGGCCATCAAAGCGCGCTTGAGCATGCGGGCGGTATGGTGTGAATCACGGTTGGCGGTAACCCGCGCTCCCAGTGGCAACGCGGCGCCAATGGCCGAGCCAATGCGTGCACACCACTCCGGAGTCAAATCGATGTTGACCAGACCGGTAATGCCACGCCGCCCAAACAACACGCGCCGCCCTTGCGAGCCCCAGATGATGCTGGAATGAATGGTGGCCTGCTCGTCTACCTCTTTATCGGGCCAGATTTTGACGTTGCTGCCAATCACCGCACCCGCATTAATCATGGTCTGATCACCAACAACGGCCCCTTCAAAAATTTGCGCCCGACTTTTTATGTTGCACTGACGCAAAACCACAGCACCACGGAGCTCAGCGCGCTCGCCGACGTACGAATTGCGCCAGATGACGCTCCGATCGACGACTGCCTCAGCATCCACGATGGAATAATCACGGATGACGGTGGGGCCAATAATCGTGGCTCCACTCTTGATTTTGGCGCCGAGACCGAGGTAAATGGGCCCTTGCAACACGGCACTGCGATCGATTTCGACCTGACCATCCGCCCAAATGTCGTCAAAGAGGCGCCGGCCCACCCGAGGCAGATTGACACGTCCCTCGAGGTAGTCACGATTGGCACGCACGTACTCTTCAATGGTGCCAACATCCGTCCAATACCCGTCTACCACGCACCCCGCAATATGGCGGTGCTCGGCACGCAGACGAGGAAAAACGTCTTTGGCCCAGTCGACCGCACGATCCGTGGCCACGTAGGCAAACACCGCTGGGTCGAAAACGTAGATGCCCGTATTGACCGTGTCAGAGTACACTTCGCCCCAACTCGGTTTTTCCACCAAATCGACCACGTGTTGCTGTTCATCGAGGATGGCCACACCAAACTCCAGCGGATTGGGGACACGGGTCAGCGTCATGGTTGCGATGGCGCCGCTTTGGGTGTGACGCTCAATGACCTGGGTGAGGTCGATATCGGTGAGCGCATCACCAGATATCACCAAAAAGGGCTCTTGGAGCAAGGATTGTGCATGCCGCACACTTCCCGCCGTGCCGAGGGGGCGGTCTTCGAGCGAATAGGTGATGCGCACACCAAAGGCGCTTCCATCACCAAAATGATCTTGGATGGCGTTGGCCATGTATTGCACGGTTACCACGATGTCGGTCAGACCGTGTTTTTTCAATAATTCAATAATATGCCCCATCACTGGCCGATCGACCAACGGGACCATCGGCTTGGGACGATGCAGGGTCAACGGACGCAACCGCGATCCTTCGCCCCCTGCCATCACTACAGCTTTCATTGTTGCCACCTTGCCAATGTATAAACCACACATTCACATTGATAGTTCTGCCCGCACGGTCCCTTGCACCCATTGCCACACTACTCAGCTTCGGCCATGAGTTGTTGACCGAGTTCGAGCAACTTGGCCATGTCGGCGTCACTGCGTTTGGATTTTTGCAGATATTGCACCAATGCTTCAGACGGTGACGGCATATCGCCCATGCGACGCACAATCACTTCATTGGCCGATTCTGGCGCCAAGACCTCAAAATCTACCCGTGCCACATGATGGGCCCGTTGATGCTCAAGCCGTTGTCGGAGTGGCAAATGATTCATCAACTGCCGTTGTTCGGGGGTAATGGTCACGCTCACACGTACCACTGCGTCCGTGACGTCGATCCGTTCAATATGCGCTTGCACCTGCTCCATGGGGTCACTCGCTGCACTTGCGTCGACTTGGATGTGCACAAAGCGCCGTGCTGGCAACGGATGAAAGGTCCAATTGGCCGTTTTGCCGGCAAACTCGACCATCACATACCCTTTGGTCTCGTTGATTTCACCGAAATCAATGCGCTCAATGCTGCCCGGATACACCATGGGTGGCTGTGTGCGCACCGCTTGATGCTTGTGCACATGCCCCAACGCCACATAATCGACGCCCTCTGGCATCAACGTGGTAGGTGGCAACTGGATTTCCCGCCCTAGGGTGAGCTGACGTTCGAATCCAGTCACGGCCCCGCTCACCGTCCCGTGGTAGCAGACGATGATGGGACGGAGCGGATCCTCCGCCATGAGCGTTGCAACTTCGCGGGCCACGTATTGTTCGATGATTTGTAAAATGACCGCTTCTTGCTCGCTCAACGCCGCGGTGCGAAGCTCGGTGAAATTCACCATCAAGATTTCACGGATAATCCACGGGATTGCGACCACCGCCAGTGATCCATGTGCGGTGGTATAGCGGAGCGTTTGCGGCCGACGTGCGACCTCCACCCCAGCAAAGCGGAGCCCCTCATAGACTGCCACCGAGTGGGCAGCGTCGCGACTTGGCGCAGTGTCGTGATTGCCGATAATCATCAACACGGGAATGTTCGCGTCGTGGAGGCGACGAATGCGCGCGGCAAACTCACGTTGATGCCGTGGTTGCGGGTCGCGATTTTTGAACATGTCACCGGCAATCAACACTAAATCAACCTGCTGGCGGATGGCAGCATCGACCGCATCATCAAAACAACCCAGAAAGTCACTTAATCGCGAGTGCAATCCAGTCTCCGGATTGAAACGCCCGTAGTTTTCCACACCAATGTGTAAATCGGCAATATGCAGTACACGTATCATTGTCCCCCCTCCCCTCATATCTATTGTAATCTGCTTTTGCTGGCCTGCGTACACCGATTTGATGACGAAACATACTACGGACTATCACAAAGTTATCCACAAAATGTGGATAACTATCAATATCCCACATTATCGCAACTTGGCTTCCTAATGCCCTAAAACCCTGTTTTTGTCGGATGTGTATAATGTGGATAACTTTTTTATCCCACACTTTCCCACATCCATGATAGACATGCGAAAAATCCCACTTATCCCACACTATCCCACAACGAGTTATCCACATATCCCACACATAATTGTGGATAACTGGTGGATACATGTGGGATAAATCGGGGAAAACAAAAATATCCCACATTTTGTGTGGGATATTGTGGGATATTCGTTCAATACCCGCAAAGCGTGCTACAATGCGTCGCAAACAGCTACTGGGGGAGCGCCATGCATATCCACATCGGTCATTTATACCCAGATCAAATGAACATTTACGGTGACCGGGGCAACATCATCGCCCTCCGGCAGCGCTGTCTTTGGCGCGCAATAACCGTGACGGTGAGTGCCATCCACCCGCATCAGGCGGTGGACTGGGGACAGTTCGACATTTGTTTCTTTGGTGGTGGGCAAGACAGCGGGCAAGCGTTGATTGCCGACGACATCGTGCACCGTCACGGCGCGAATCTGAGCGCCGCCATTCGCGACGGACTGGTACTACTGGCGATTTGTGGCGGCTATCAACTCCTCGGCAACTACTTTCTCACGCATACAGGGGAAAAACTACCCGGCGTGGGCGCCATGGACGTACACACGGTGGGCGGATCGGAGCGCCTGATTGGCAATCTTGCCGTCGAGTGCTCCTTACCGTTGACACCACGGACACTCATCGGCTTTGAGAATCACAGCGGTCGCACCTATATCGGCAGTGGCGCTCGCCCGCTGGGGCGCGTCTTGGCGGGGAATGGCAACAACGGTCAAGACGGCAGCGAAGGCGCCATTGTCAACAACGCCATTGGCTGTTATCTTCATGGCTCTCTCCTGCCCAAAAACCCGCATCTCGCCGACTACCTCATCGCGACTGCGGCGATACGCAAATACGGCTACTGCGACCTCGCACCACTCGACGACCACCGCGAACACGACGCACATGCGGTCATGCTCCAGCGTAGCCTGCGCTAAAACACCACATACACAACCCCCTTCACTTGCGCATGCGCGAGTGAAGGGGGGAAATGATGCATGACGGAACGAAACTAGGCGCGGTAGCGTTTCACAATAACCGCCGAATTGTGGCCACCCAGACCGATGGAGTTCGACAGCGCCACTTCGATGGGCAGAGTCCGTGCCGACCCAGCCACATAATCGAGGTCACAAAGCGGATCTGGCTGCTCGAGATTGATGGTGGGGTGAACCACGCCGTGGTGAACGCTCAAAGCGGCCACGATGAGTTCCACGGCACCGGCCGCTCCCATCATGTGCCCCAACATGGACTTCGACGAATTCACCACCAATGTATGGGCATGATCGCCACAGACCGTCTTGATGGCCAGTGTTTCGGCTTTGTCGTTGAGCGGTGTTCCTGTGCCATGAGCATTGATGTAGTCGAGATCGCTCCCTTGCAAGCCGGCTTTGCGCAACGCCATCTTCATGGCCCGAGCCGGTCCGGCACCATCGTCACCAGCTGCAATCATGTCTTTGGCGTCGTTGCTATTGCCGTAACCAACCACTTCTGCCAAGATGGGAGCACCACGACGGAGCGCATGCTCGAGTTCTTCGAGGATGACGGCTCCTGCGCCCTCTGAGAGCACAAAGCCGTCACGACGCACATCAAACGGCTTACACGCCGCTGCTGGGTTCTCGTTGTCGCCCGCCAACCCGCGCATATTCGTGAACGCCGCCATAACCACGGGCACAATGGGCGCTTCGGCACCACCTGCGATGATGATGTCCGCATCATCACGCCGGATAGTCTCAAAGGCTTCACCGATGTTGTGGCCGCCCGTCGAACACGCCGCCACGACCGCCATGTTGGGGCCAAGTGCGCCGGTGTGAATGGCAATATAGCCCGAGGCCGCATCGTCGATCATGTTGGCAATGAGCGTCGGCGCCACACGCCGAGGGCCTTTTTCCGCCAAAATGGCGATGTTTTCGCCGATGAGGTCAATCCCGCCGGCACCCGTGCCAAAAATCACCCCCAACCGCTCACGATCGACCTGGGTCGTATCGAGCTGCGCATGGTGCAGGGCTTCAATGACGGCGTTAAGCGCATACCGCACGTACAACGACGACCGCCGTGCTTCACGCGGGTCAACCGCCGCATGGAGTGCGAAGTTTTGCACTTCGCCGGCAATACGCACCCCGTATTCGCTCGCATCGAAGCGGGTAATCGGGCGCACACCACTCTGGCCGGCACAAAGCGCCTGCCACGTAGTCTGCATATCGTTGCCAAGGGGTGTGACTGCGCCGACCCCGGTGATGACTACACGTCGCATGTGTTTCCTTTTGTACTAGGCTGGCTGAGTCGTAGGCGCATCGTCGTTGTTGGCATACAACAACTTGACGATTTCAACATCCGACAGATTCAAGGTCTGTACTTGACTGTTGATGCGCTTAATCAACCCGGTCAACACCTGTTTGGGACCTAATTCAACGAACGTTTCCACGCCTTGCTCGACCATCGTCTGCACACTGCTCGTCCACTGCACCGGCCGCGTGAGCTGACCAACGATTTCGTGGCGCAAATCATCGACCGTGTGGAGCATTGAGGCGCTAATATTGGCGATAAGCGGCACCGTGGGTGCCGTAATATGAACGCGTTTGACGAGTTCTTCGAAATGCGCGGCCGCCTGAGACATAAGCGGTGAGTGTGAAGCAATCGACACCGCCAAGCGTTGTACCAACTTGGCACCGCGTTGCTTCGCCAAGCCCATGGCATGAGTAAGCGCCTCGACTTCACCGGAGAGCACCGTCTGCCCAGGCGAGTTGACGTTGGCCATGGTGACCACCCCGTGGGCCTGTGCCTCGTCGACCACCCCTTGCAGCACCTGATCGTCGAGACCGATGACGGCCGCCATGCCCCCCGGTCGGGCGGCTGAGGTTTCTTTCATCAACCGGCCCCGCTCGCGTACAAGCACCAACGCATCGTCGAACGACAAGGCACCCGCTGCCACCAACGCAGTAAATTCACCGAGACTGTGTCCGGCGACCATGGCAGGAGCAACTTCTACCCCGTGCGGCTGGAGCTTTTCACGCAACGCCGTCAAACAGGCAATACTGACCGTGAGAATCGCCGGTTGTGCATTGTACGTATCATCGAGATCGGTTTGCGGCCCTTCGAAACACATGTTGGTCAATGAAAAACCAAGTACTTCGTCGGCACGGTCAAAGATACGCCGGGCAGCCGGTGACGCATCGTACAGCTGTCGGCCCATGCCAACATACTGAGATCCTTGGCCGGGAAACACCAGGGCAATCCGGTTCTTAATCGTCTGCAACAACTCCAACGTATTCCTCCTCGTCTCCATCGCATCATCGAGACACCTCGATTATCCGATACATACTATCCGAGTATTCAATTTGGCACATCACAGTGGATGTGCGTAGTATACAACAAAAACTACAGGCTGTGGTCGGATGCGATGAACGTTTGTTGAACACTCTGATAAATCTGTTGGATGGGCACACCATGCGTCCGCGCGAGCGTCGCACAATCCTCGTATTCGGGCGCTTGTGCAATACAGGCACCCTGCCAGTACTTTTGTTTGACCCGCACTGGTCCATAACTCGTCTGCACGGTCACGAAGGCGCGATCGGCAACATGGCGGTCTACGAGCTGGCGACGCACACCGAGTGTGGTTGTTTCGCGCATGACGGTGTCAACGAGGCGGGCTTCGAGATCCATATCACACAACAACGACAGTTGCGTGGCCGCTCGGCCTTTTTTCATTACCAACGCGTGCATCCACACATCACGCGCTCCTTGTTGCATGAGCAATTCACACGCAAAGGCCAACTGTTCTGGGGATTGATCGTCAATATTACACGCCAACAACACGAGTGCCTGCTGGGGCTCACTTGCGACTCCTAGCCAGGCCCGTAGTGCATTAGGACGCTCGGTCTGCTTTTTACCAAACCCGTAACCAACGCGGTGGAGTTGCATGCTCGGTCGGCGGAACTGGGCGAGGCTGGCCAACAACGCGGCTCCGGTTGGGGTGACCAACTCGAAGTGCGCTTGGTCGGGCACAATGGGCGCCTGCACGCGACTCAACATGGTGAGTGTGGCCGGAGCCGGAATCGGGATATCGCCGTGAGCGGCACGCACCCACCCACTGCCGAGAGGTAACGGTGATGCGTAAACAGCGCGCACATCAAGCAAGTACAAACCGGCCACCACCCCCACGATGTCCACAATGGCGTCGAGCGCACCCACTTCGTGGAAATGCACTTCCGCACTGCTCACGCCGTGAACCTCGGCCTCGGCTTCTGCCAACAACTGAAAGACAGCGAGCGCTTGTTGGGTGACCCGATCGGGCAACTGCGCAGCCTGAATGATTTGGGTTACATCGTGCAAGTGCCGATGCACGGCTTGTTCGGGCGCATCTACGAGCATGCGCGTGCCTGTCAACCAGCTCCGCGTCTGACGTTCGGCACCAATCTGCCAGCCGGCCACGGGCAACCGTTGGAGCATGGTGCGCAACGCGTCTACATCGAGACCAACATCGACCAATGCGCCCAACGCCATATCGCCGCTGATACCCGAAAAACAATCGAAATAGAGCACTTTTCCCATGACGCTGTACCCTTACTGTAGCGGCCCACACCACTGACCAATCATACCACGCCACCCCATTGATGTCGCATCAACACGTCCGCCGCGGTACCGCTATACTGTCTCACACGGACACCGTCGGCCGTTGTCAACGAAAAGGGGAGCCCATGCCGGACTCAGTGCCACTCTTTGTCTCCGAAGACCTGTTTAGCGCGTTGCACATTGACCCCAATCAACAGTACGTGCCGATTCGGCCGCTTTTGCAGACTCTCGCCCTCACACCGACCACCCACGAACGTGCGTTACGCCGACATGCGGTGTTGGCCACGGGTCTCAAGCCGTTGTGGATCATCAATGAGCACCACCAACGCATCCCGGCCCTCTGCTTGCGCATGGATTTGCTACCGCTCTGGTTGAGCACCCTGCCAAGCACGCCGGGGAGCCTGCTCGCACGTTGGCAAGAAGAAATCGCCACCACCCTCTGGCAACAATGCAAACCGAGCGGTGCCTCGCCACGTGACGGCCACGTATCTGAACGTCCGCAGCAGAGCGCCTGCGAGGAAGCCTACACCGAGGCCCAAGAAATTGCCGCCATTGCGCGACAACAGCTGTTTGCTGAGCGAGAACTCCAACGCCAATCTCGTATCAGCGACGTGGCGACCCCACCACAGTTACCCGATGCCCAGACCAACGCACTCGTGGTTGCCATTCGTGACACAGCGCTCTACGCGGCGCAACTCAACAAACGCAACGACTACCTGAGCATTTTTACCGGCTTGGTGCGCCTCTTCCAGGTGACGTCGTTGCGTAGTTTGTCACCATCACGGCTAGCAGCCGCATTGGCCTGGTTGGCACACTGGCGCGGCGATGATACCGATGACGCCGCCGAGCACTCCTGAATTACGCGCGCCGTGTGGCAGCCATCAACGCCGACAGCGCAGCCGCTTCGCTGGCGGCTCGTTCATCGGCCGCTGCTACGATGATGTCACGCACGGCTGCGGGCGTGTCGACCACCTGCAGTAAGGCGAGCTCGGCCTCGGTCAGCATGCGCTCAGCGACCGGCGCGGAACGTAACCACGCGATTAACCCTTGCCAATAGGCGGATCCGTAGAGAATAATCGGGAAATTATGGACTTTGCCGGTTTGTACCAGCGTCACAGCCTCAAACAGCTCATCGAGTGTGCCAAAGCCACCCGGGAAAAAGACGAACGCATTGGCGTATTTCACCAGCAACGTTTTCCGCACAAAAAAGTAGCGGAACTCGAGCGAGCGGGTCACGTAGGGGTTCACGTGTTGTTCAAAGGGCAACTCGATGTTGAGCCCAACCGATTCTACGCCGGCAAGACACCCGCCTTGATTCCCCGCCTCCATGATGCCAGGACCACCACCGGTCAGCACCGCAAAACCAGCGTTTCCCACCAGCTGCGCCGTATCGACGGCGGCCTTGTATATGTCGCTCTCGGGCTTGACTCGTGCCGAACCGAAAAAAGTCACCGCTGGCCCGATATCGGCTAACACGTCGAAGCCCTCTACGAATTCACTCATAATCCGCAACACGCGCCACGTGTCCGTGCGATTAAATGGCACCCCTTCGTGAGGTGCCAAGAGCAATTGCTCGTCGGCCATTGCTCGTTTGTTGCCATCACTCATGACTACTTCCTTCCATTTACAACACCTCATCCCCCGCCGCACACCATCAGTGATTGGGAGAAAGCGGTGTGCCCGCAAACGGATACGTTTGCAGACCACGAATCAGACGTTCAACCCCCTGTTGCAGTTGCGGTTGCGCAACCAGACACGAAATCACGAGGTACGATTTGAGCGTGGTGCCAAAAAAGTAGCCCGGATGCACCAAGACTCCCTGACGGAGGAGGTGCAACACGACCTCTTCTTCGTCGCAGATGGCGGGTAACTCGACGCACAGATAGTAGCCAGCATCGGGGATGCGCACAGACAACCCAGCTCCCCGTAGTTGCGCCACCACCATGTCGATGTTCGCTGTTACGACGGCTCGTTGCTTGGCCACAAACGCCATACCGTCGCGCATGAGAACAGGCAATAGAGTCTGCGCCAACGCATTCGCGCCGAGCAGTACATCATTGATGACTTCTAGCGATTCGGCGTATTGTTGCCGAGCTCGCGATGTCATGGCAATCCATCCGAGTTTGAGATCGGGGAGGGCAAACATTTTTGAGATGCCGTTGAGTGTAAACACAAGCGAATCGGGCATGAGGGCAGCAAGTGGCGGCACCGAGGCAACACCGTAGGCAAATTCCGCAAACACTTCGTCGCAGATAATCGGGAGATCAAGCATGGTCAACGCTGGTATCGCCCGCCGAATCACCATCCCTGTCGGGTTGTGGGGCGACACACATAGCACGGCTTTGGTGCGTTCATCTGCCACGCGAGCAAGATGGAAGGCGTCAATCCGCCAGCCGCGGTGTTCATCAAGATGGTAGGGGCGAAGTTGCACGTGAAACAATCTGGCGATGTCTTCAAAGAGTGGATACGACAACGAGGGCACCAATACGTTATCGCCAGGAGTCGTCAGCAACGCAAAGAGAATCAGATAGGCCTCACTCGTACTTGCCGTCATGAACACGTCTTGATCGGGATCAAGGAGCAACGTCGGCGTTCGTGAGGCATAGTAGTGGGCCACCGCTTGCCGTGCCACCAACATGCCACGCGGATGTGGCTGATAGACCCGGTCACTGAGGTATGCAAGTGCCCCTTGTTGTAGCAACTCAGCAGGAAACACGAGGCCATGCCGCGTAGGGTTCGCACTCGTCAAGTCAATATATGCGCGTAATTGGCGGCGCAACTGTTCGATCCGGTTCACGGAAATATCATCAGCATCGGCGGATTGTTGCATAGTGTTCTGCGTATTCATACCTGTCTACTATGAAAAAACGGGACACGAGTAGTGTAATACAGGCCAAACTATTCTGCATCTGCACGGTATTCGTTGACGTATGCAATCAGATAATGCTACAATGCAAAGCATATGTGCGCCTCGTGCATTCATTTGATACCCACATCATAAGTCAGGATAGAGTTGGTAGCATGGATCAAGATACACGACATCGTGAGTCTCAGCGGGACACCACCGACCGCACCACTGTGGAGAGCAGTCGTGCACAGCGTATGCCAAACCGACAACGTGATTTGTCTTCACGGTTTCGCGGTACCCGCGTCACAGCGAGCGCATACCTCGAGAATCTCTTGCAAACCTTCACCACTACCATTAACCAGCGTAACAACTTGACCGCTCCTATTGCCACTACGGGTCCACTCTACGATCGTTGTTTGAGTCTCGTGCATGCCTTGGGGGATCCCGATAATCCGGAACACATCCGTGCGGCCGAGGAGTTGGTTAATCTAGGATCAACCGCTTTGCCGGCACTCGTGCAAGCACTCCACCCAGATGGTCAGTGGCTGACCGCCTACCGCGCAGCCGAGGTACTCGGCGAAATCGGCGACCGTCGTGCTGCCCAACCGCTCATCGAGGCACTCAGCCACCCCAACAGCAACGTACGTTGGAGTGCAGTGCGGGCGTTGTCGTTGATTGGCAACACGCGTGCGCTCTTTGCGCTACGTCGGGTTGCTCGTAGCGATCGAAGCAAGACGTCGTGGGGCGAGTCGATTGCTGGAGTCGCTCAGAGTGCGGTCGACCAGATGCAAAACAACAACTTGGTGGTCAAATCGCTAGAGTTGGTCAAAACAGCCGTCTCAACGGTGGTACTCCTGCTTGCACTCTACCTCGCTTGGACCGTCTTTGAGCGAGTACAAGGCGAGGTCAGTGCTGTTGGCATCGAGCCAACGGCAACGCTCGGCACCGAAGAAGTACCGGCCACAGATACCCAAGGTGAAGAAACAGCGGTCGATGCCACGGCCACGCTCGAACCAACCACCGCACCAGCGGTCACCGTCAACGGGGTTATTTTGACCGCAGGCAATGTGCGTGCAGTGCCAGCCATGGGTGATAACGTGATTGGCGAAGTTTCGGTCGATGACGAAATTATTTTCATCGCTACCACGCCAGACCGCACTTGGTTCAAGATTCTGCTGGGCGCCAAACGCTCTGCTACCTCGTCTGTTGGCTCTGGTGATGGTTCTGGTTGGATCAACGAAGTGCTCGTTGACCCACCGAGTGCAGAGCTCCCCATCGAAGACATGTTGATGCCCACCCGCCCACCTGCGGCCACAGCCACTCCCACACCGGAAGCAGTGGCAACTGCTGAGCCAACCCCGGCCGATGCGGGCGGTGACGCGGGCACAGAGCCAACCGTGGACCCACTCTTGCCACCCACCGAAACGCCGGTTCCGTAACTGGATTGTGAGGTTTGTGCGTGTTTCGCTTCTTTCGTGCACTGTTTTTGGTTTTTTCTGTGTTGGCCGTGGTAGCAACAGGCGCTATCATGCTCTTTTCGGCGGAGGTTCGTCGCCCTGCAGGGAGCGATGATACCCCCGTCGAATTCGTCATCGCCCCAGGCGAGGCCACCAGCTCCATTGCCACGCGTCTTGCCAGCCAAGGTCTCGTGCGTCAACCTCTCTTGTTTGTGGCACTGACACGGTGGCAAGGACTCGACGGCACGCTCCAAGCGGGCAATTATCTGCTACGTCAAAACATGACCATGAACGACATCCTGATTGCGCTGCAACAAGGGGTCATCGTCAAAGAAGTTCAGATTACGATTATCGAGGGCATGCGCATCGAGCAAGTGGCCACTGTGGTGGCGTCTGCTGGGCTTCTCAACGTCGACGAGGCTACGGCCCTAGCTGCATTTCGTGACGCTGATCGCTTCCGTGAAGGTCATGTGTACCTTGCAGACGTCCCGGCTGGAGCCACCCTCGAAGGCTATTTGTTCCCAGACACCTACCGACTCAACGAAACTGCCACGATTACCGATGTGGTCAGTGTGCTCTTAACGCACTTCGAGGAGCAATACGCGTCGGTGGAACGACAAGTGCAGGTTCCCGATGTGAATGTCCACCAAATCATTACCATGGCCTCAATCATCCAGCGTGAAGCAACTCGTCAAGACGAAATGGCGCTGATTTCGGCCGTGTTCTGGAACCGCTTGAAACCAGAGAATATTGCGGAAACCGGCGGTGGCAAACTACAGTCCGATCCGACGGTACAGTACATCATTGGCACCCCGGAAAATTGGTGGCCTAAGCTTGACAACCTCACTATCGAGGAAATCAATACTGCGCCTGGACCCTACAATACCCGTGTTCTTGATGGTCTGCCTCCAGGACCAATTAGTGCACCTGGGTTGGCTGCCATTCGCGCAGCAGCGCGCCCAGATGCTACTGCCAACTATCTCTACTTTGTGGCATCTTGTAGCGCTCCCGGTACTCACAACTTTGCCACAAACTATGCTGAATTCCTAGAGTTTGAACAACAATACCTGACCTGTGGTCAGTAGAAATGCGGGAGCGATGCAGCCATCTCCCCGGATTGCTGGTGTCATTGGTGACCCGGTTGCTCATAGCAAATCACCAGCCATGCACAACGCTGCGTTTGCCCACTTTGCCCTCGATGCTCACTACGAACGCTGGCATACTCCACTAGCAGAGTTACCCGGTCGCATTGAAGCACTCCGTGCGCCGCACATGTACGGTGCAAATGTCACACTGCCGCATAAGTTGGCCGTTTTACCTTTGGTCGACGAAATTGACCCGCTTGTTGAAATGATTGGTGCCGCTAATACGATTATCCGCCTAGATGATGGCCGCTTGCGTGCCACCAATACGGACGCACCCGCATTCCTCGATGAAGTAGTCAATGTGTGTGGCCTCAATCCTGTGGGTCTCGAAACCGTCATCCTTGGTGCAAGTGGCGCAGCCCGTGCCGCCGCGTTTGCGCTTGCACATGCTGGTGCGTCCCGGATCACAATTGTAAACCGCACGATTGAACGGGCTGAGGATTTGTTGGCCGATGTGCTCGCAACCCTCACCGATGACCCAGTCCTGACCTTTGCCACACCCGATAGCGAAGATTTAGCCGAGGTAATCGGCTCCGCTACTTTGGTGGTAAATGCGACATCGTTGGGATGGAATGGCGATGAGACCCCATTGCCAGCTCACTTTATCCTGCCACATATGGTGGTCTATGACATGGTCTATCGGCCGACACGCCTGCTTGCAGATGCCTCGGCACGTGGGGCTAAAGCCTATGACGGTCTTGGTATGCTTGCGAAACAAGCTATTATCGCTTTCGAACACTGGACTGGACTACGTCCACCACTTGATTTGATGCTCAACGCGCTCCGCAACGCATAAATTACCGACATCACAACGCCACATCATCACAACACCCGAGGGGAAATTCCCCCTCGGGTGTTTCACGTGCAACATAACGCAGGGACGAATTACTTGAGGAGTGGGGCACCCACGGCCAAGTATTGGTATCCTTGTGCCACCAATTCTGCATGATCAGGGATCATACGACGCCCATCAATAATGAGGTATGGTTTTTGTGTGTATTGCTCGATGGTGCGCGACAAACCACGAAACTCTTCCCAATCCGTGGCAATCACGAGTGCATCGGTCTCCGCAATCGCACTTTTCACGCTCGGATGATACGTAATCTGCGCATATTGCGGGTTACGCTGGGCATTAAAAAACTTCCGTGCCTCATGCATCGACATTGGGTCGTAGGCGTGTACTTCGGCCACACCACGCGCCAGCAACCCGTCTACTACGGTAAGGGCAGAGGAATCACGCATATCGTTGGTACGTTGTTTGAATGCCAGCCCCAACACGGCGATTTTCTTGCCCGCAAACACAAATCCGGCTTCTGATTCTGCGCGATCAAGCAGATAGGCCTTTTGGAATTCATTGATTTCGTAGACAGAGCGAAGCAACTGCGCATCTTGATCGTTGCTTTGAAGCTGATAGATGAGCGACTGCACATCTTTGCCGAAGCAGGAGCCACCCGCACCAATGCCAACATAGGAGCCCCAGGTGCTAATGCGGGCATCAGCGGTCACACCGCGCTTCAAGTCTTCCATGCGCACATTCTCGAATGTTTCACCGATGCGTGCCCCGACGCCATTCCAGAACGAGACATAGGTGAGCAGTAGGGTGTTGGCCACATATTTGATGGCTTCCGCGGTTTCTGGGGTGGTTTCGATGTAACGAATACGCACATGATTCACAAACTGCGAATAAATGCGGCGGATGATGCGAAAATCGGCTTCAGTATCAGCGCCAACCACCACACGATCAGGACGACGCGATTTTTCGACGGCATCACCCTCCGGCAAAAACTCCGGATTGGAGGCCACGCCTACATTGGGCACCTGATGCTGTTGCAGGACGTGTTCAAGGGCGCGGGCCGTACCGATTGGCACGGTGCTCTTGTTGATGATGACCACACGGCGTTGATCAACCCGTTGTGCGAGTAGCTCCGCAATAAAGTGCACGGCCGTAAAATAAAAACTCAAGTCTGACGACCCATCCGGCTTGGGTGGTGTCGGCAAGCAGAGAAAAATCGCATCGGTGCCTTCAATGATAGAGCGAATATCACTGGTAAAGAACAGATAGCGATTCAAGTTTTCTGCGATTACTGATGCGAGCCCTGGCTCATTGATGAAGCGTTCAATTTCTTGGGCTTTACCGGTCTGGTAGGCGGCAATACGCACGGTATCAATGTCATAGGCATAGACCTCATGACCGTACTCTGAGCAGACCGCCGCATGACACAACCCCACAAACCCCGTTCCAACCACGATAACTTTCATTACGTCCCCTTATTCCTAACGATCCAAAAGCGATGGGATGACCTGCCGGAGCGCTTCAATGCACTGTTGGTTCTCAGCGGGAGTCCCAAACGAAATGCGTACAACCCCGGGCAATCCCCAGGCGGACAACGCGTTAATGGCAATACCCTGAGCAGCAAGCGCCTGTTGCACCACCGTATCACTGCCAGCATCACCAACACGCACCGCCACAAAGTTGGTTTCACTCACAAATGGTGACAGCCCCATGGCCGTCAATTCGCGGTGAAACAGCGCACGCGCCTCGGCCACATGAGCGCGACTCGCCGCCACATGAGCAACATCAGCCAACGCCGCCACGCCGGCAACCATGGCCAACGCATTGACATCGAACACCGGGCGCGTGCGGTTGATATAATCGAGCACCTCTGGTGCCGCGATTGCATAGCCGAGCCGCAAACCAGCAAGGCCATAGATTTTGGCGAACGTTCGCAACACGATCATGTTTTTGCGTCCAGCCCGGATTTCGGCCACCATGTCGGGAAAATCGGGGCGGGTCACGTACTCCACGTACGCTTCGTCCATCAAAATGAGCACATCATCGGGAACTTGACGCAAGAACTCGTGCATCTCCGCGGCACCATTGGTGGTGCCCGTGGGGTTATTGGGATTGCAGATGAGCACCATGCGCGTTTGCGGCGTAATAGCAGCTGCAATCGCTGGTAAATCGTGTACACCATCAACCAACGGCACGCGTTTTTGGATGGCGCCCATCATTTGTGTGCGCAAATAATAACTGATGAACGTGCCGTTGGCCATGACCACTTCATCGCCAGGATTCAGGTACGCCAACGCAGTCAGCAAGATGAGCTCGTCGGAGCCGTTGGCACACAACACCATTTCCGCAGGCAATTGCAAAGATTGACCAATCGCATCACGCAACACGGTCGTATTCGGATCGGCATAGCGGTGAATCGTTGGCAATGCGCTCGCAATCGCTGCGAGGGCAAGGGGCGAGGGGCCAAGGGGGTTCTCGTTGGCCGACAAACGGGCACTCACCACTGGCGCTCCACTGACTGGTCGCGAGCCACGATGCGACGGCAAAGCCGCAATTGCTGGTTTTTGGCGCATATCCGCATCCTTTTGACACAAAACGTCATCGGTAGTCCGTGCGGTATTATAGCACGGACACGCTGATAAACACCATACAAACCCGATGTGTTTTCCTCATACAAGCAACGGTACTGTTAAGCATTTCGCACTGTTTGCAATTTGTGAAAAATAGTGCTATGCTCATTCAAGATTGTATCGCACACATTACCAATTCTGTGCTTTGTAGGAGCAACCACGTGAATCGTGCTATTACTCCACCCGACGTAGTTGTGCGCCGACTCCCTCTCTATGCTCGTAGCCTGCGTTATCTCCTCCGCGAGGGTGTGCTCTCCGTCTCTTCACAAGAGCTCGGCGAACGAATCAATGTCACTGCTGCGCAGATCCGCAAAGATCTCTCATACTTCGGCGAGTTTGGCAAACAGGGCATCGGGTACGACGTTGAGCGTTTGCTCAACCAAATTGAACAAATCCTTGGGCTTGACCGTGCCTGGGCTGTGGCGCTCATCGGCGCAGGACATCTTGGTGAAGCCATTATGCGCTACGAAGGGTTTCGCGCCCAAGGCATCCACGTAGCCGCGGTGTTTGACGCGCACCCCGACAAAGTTGGCAAATCAGTGGGTGGATTACGCATCCGACACATTAACACGATGGCAGATACGGTCGCCGAGGCCAAAATCCAGATGGCCATTTTGGCAGTCCCCGCTGACCGCGCCCAAGAAGTCGCTGACATGCTGATTCAAGCCGGCGTTAAAGCCATGCTCAGCTACGCGCCAACGGTGCTCCAAGTGCCAGATGGGGTTTGGGTGCGCTATATTGACCCGATTTCTATTTTGCACAGCATGACGTTTTATTTGGCTCGCGAATAATTCACACCACACCTATCCGGTTCGCGTCACTGCGGTCGATTCAACCGTTTTTTCTGCTTCAATGTCACACACAGCGGGGGCGAGCGTGGCCAAATAACGGTCAACGGCCAACACCAACTCCGTCTGTGTATCGACCCCAACTCCCCCTACGGCATGTGCCCATGCCACCACTTCAAAGGTCACGGTCGTTGCTTGTAAGCGCACCACGCGCACCGCTGGCGTTGGTTCACTGAGCAAGTGTTCGGCATAACGCACGGCATCTGCGAGTTGGGTCGCCACGGCGGCCACATCTGCAGGGCGCGTAATCGTCGCTTGCAACTGCAATTTCCGGATACCCGACCGTTGATAGTTGGTGATGGGCGCATCATTTACTAGGTGGTTGGGAATTTCGATAATCAGCCCTTGTGGGGTACGCACCGTGGTTGCATGCAGGCGCATGGCAACCACCTCGCCGCGGGTGTCAGCAATCCGCACATCATCACCGACTTGGAATGGGCGACGGTACAGCAAAAACAGCCCGGCTAGATGGCTCGTGGCCACGTCTTTGATTGCGAGGCCGGCAATGACGCCGGTTGCTCCGAGGCCCGCCAAAAAGCTCGTCGCGGCCGTGCTCCAGCCGGCTTGTGTGAGCCCGATGGCGCTCCCGATCATGACAACGACAATATACGCAACAGTGCCAATCAACGCTGAAATCTCACTGGGCAAACCGAGACGTTTCGCCGACAAATCGCCTAACACACGAACACGACGGGCGAGGACAAAGGTTGCAAAAACAATTCCAACCAACAAAAGTATTTTCGGAATATTGGCACTCAACGTGGCGACAGCATCACTCATCGTGTACTCCTAGGCAACCGCGCTCAACGAATCAGGTCAGGGGCGTTTTCCCCGAAATTTTGTTCCGACTGTACTATAATACATGAGAATGCGGGTATTGCAGTATGTTGTCGCGTGCCAATGGGCACCATTTCAATAGAGGATTCCGTTCATGCCAATCGATGAGACCATATTTCGCAAAGCAATGGGAAGCTTTTTGAGCGGCGTAACTGTGGTGACTACGCGCCACGACAATCAACTTTACGGTATGACCGTGAGTTCGTTTTGTTCGTTGTCGTTGCAACCACAACTGCTCTTGGTTTGTATCACCAACACGCTCCCGACACACCACGCCATCCTCAAATCGGGGAAATTCGCTGTAAACATCTTGTCGCAACCACAAGCACACGTGTCACAGCACTTCGCAAGCCGAGCGGTAGATAAATTCGCCGATGTCGAATGGGTACCCGGACCAGATGGGCAACCGCTTCTCAGCGGTTGTTGTGCCGTCCTAGAATGCACGCTGGCACATGTGTTGCCCGGTGGTGATCATTCCATTGTGGTGGGGGCCGTCAACTATGCTGACGTCAACCACGAGCAGGCACCCCTTGCTTACCATCGTGGGGCGTATCACCAGCTGGCATGAAGACCATTCGTATTGCAATTGATCCCCACGCGATTGACCAAGCGGGCATCGCACACGGAGCCCAGATTATCCGTGACGGTGGCTTGGTCGCCATGCCCACCGAAACCGTCTACGGTCTCGCAGGGAATGCACTCGAGCCGCGCGCCGTGGCAGCGATTTTCCAAGCAAAAGGCCGCCCGACCAGCGACCCGCTCATCGTACACGTGGCGGACATGGTCGATCTCAGTGCAATCTGCGCCGTGCCATTGCCAGCGCACTTTGATCAATTGACGGCCCACTTCTGGCCGGGGCCGCTCACGCTCCTCGTCCCCAAACATCCGCAGTTGAGCGACCTTATTACCGCTGGGCACACCTCGGTGGCCGTGCGCATGCCTGCGCATCCGGTAGCAACTGCCCTGATTCGCGCCAGCGGCGTCCCACTGGTTGCGCCTTCCGCCAACTTGTTTTCGCGACCAAGCCCGACGAGCGCCGACCACGTCATGCACGATTTGGAGGGGCGCATCGACGCAGTCATTGATGCAGGCCCCACGCAGGTTGGCGTTGAATCGACCATTCTTGACATTACCAGTTCACCGCCACGCATCCTACGCCAAGGCGGGATTACGCGCGCACACATCGAAGCCGTGATTGGCCCGGTCACGGTTCACACCCAACACGCCGCCCACGACACCGCCGTAATAGCCCCTGGGTTGCTCCTCAAGCACTACTCACCGCGCACTCCACTTCGGCTCTACCGCGGGTCGGTTGCCGCTGTACAACAGGCCATCGTTGCTTTTTGCCACGCACACCCACACATGCGCATCGCCTGGCTCGGGTACGCACACGATGCGCCTCAAGCGACGGCACTTGGCGTGCAATTTATGTCGTTGGGAGACATCAACGATGATGAAAGCGTGGCACGTCACCTGTTTGAGGGGCTACGCGCCGTTGATCTGCTACAAGCGGATGTCATCATCACGAGTGAGCCACTCGGCACGGGTATCGCTGCTGCCGTGCGGGACCGACTCTTCCGGGCCGCCGAAGGTCGCGTCATTGAGGCACCTGCCGCAAATTAACCTGCTGACAACAATCGTGCGCTATGCTGTGTTCACGCACGCACACGGTGTGCTATACTAGGCGGAATAGTTTCACCCAACTAGGTGTGGATATGACGTGGTGGCAACGACTTTTCGGCGGCAACAAGCAATCATCGGCACGCGAGCACTACCTTTACGTGCAGTGTCAGCGCTGTCAGACGGTGCTTGCTGTTCGCATCGACTTGTACAACGATGTTTCGGCCGAGTACGACGACGCAAGTGGCCAAGAGCACTACATTTTGCGCAAAGACATTGTCGACGCGCGCTGTTTTCAACGCATGCACGCAGAAATCCAATATGACCAGTACCGCCGTGAGCAAAAACGCTCGTTGCAGGGTGGTACGTTTATTGACGCCGCGACCTACCAGCAGTTGGTGGCAGGCGATCATACTCGCTAGTTTTGTCGTTACTCCATAGACGAGGTGTTATGAGTTACCACAACCCAACCTGGCAAGCCAGCATGCGCATCAGACTCGACGTCAACAATGCGCGTACTGACGTGGTCGGGCCACACGGTGTCGCCGATACCGCGCTCCACGCGCTCGTACCAGACGTACAACGGGCCATTCAAGAAATCCACGATCAGCGCGATACGCTCGGGTGGCCAGTCCTGCCCGATCAAGACATTTCGGCCATCGTGGCAACTGCCGAGCGCATCAAACACGTGGAAAACTTCGTCGTCCTAGGCATTGGTGGCTCTGCGCTGGGCAATATTGCGGTACATTCAGCACTCAACCATCCCTTTTATAACGAACTCCCGCGTGCCAAGCGGCAAGCGCCCAAGTTGTACGTCATCGATAACTCGGATCCGGATCTCAACGCGGCGCTCATCGAGACTCTCGACCCGGCCACCACTGTTTATAACGTCATCAGCAAAAGTGGCACCACGGCCGAGACCATGGCCTCGTTTTTGGCAGTACGTGACCACGTAAGCCGCACGCTCGGCCCAGCAGCGCTACCACAGCACATCATTCTGACGACCGACCCAAAAAGTGGATTTGTGCGCCAAATCGGCACCAAAGAAGGCTGGAGCATGCTCGACTTGCCCCCCAACGTCGGCGGGCGTTTTTCGGTGCTGACCACCGTGGGGCTCTTGTCTGCAGCGGTAACGGGCATCGACATCCGTGAATTACTCGCCGGTGCTGCCTACGGGTACCAGCTTGCGAGCAACCCGGATGTACTGCGTAATCCGGCCGCACTCGCAGCCATGGTCAATCATGTAGCCGCACAAAACGGCAAAAACATGGTGGTCATGATGCCCTATTCCCACCACCTACGCCATATCGCTGATTGGTTTGCGCAATTGTGGGCGGAAAGTCTCGGCAAGAAGTACGACCTCGCCGGCAACATTGTTAATGTGGGCACGACGCCCATCAAAGCACTTGGTGCCACGGACCAACACTCACAAGTCCAACTATACGTGGAAGGTCCCTACGACAAGTTGGTCAATTTCTTGGCGGTGGACACGTACAACCACACCGTGCACATCCCCGGCGCTTATCCAGAACTCGAAGGCGTAGCCTACCTCGGAGGGCACACCTTCAACGAATTGATACAAGCGGAGCAACAGGCCACTGCCATCGCACTCAGCGACGCCGGTCGACCCAATATCACCCATCATCTCCCAGCCATTAATGCCTTCACCATCGGTCAGCTCTTCATGTTGTTCGAGATGCAGACCGCCATTGCAGGCTCACTGCTCAACATCAACACGTTTGACCAGCCCGGCGTTGAAGCGGGCAAAATTGCCACGTACGCGTTGCTCGGTCGTGATGGATTCGCACAACGCCGCCAAGAAATTGCCGCGGCCCAACAACGCCGCCAGACACAGTGGGAGGTATAACCACCATGATTGTGACACATTGCCCGACCTGCAACGGATCGCTCCAGCCCATCTCTGAAGCCGCACAAAACAACCAACTCGCCGAGGATGTGCGAGCATCATTCGCTCTACCAGCACCGCCCCAACCACGGCAGGCGGGCGGACTCGGGTGCACCACACTGGCCTTGAGTTTTGCGTTGGCGTTGGCCGCCGCTGTCATCATTGGTACGTTGAGTGAGCTCACCATTGGCACCGACTTCCCCGCACAAGGGATGCGCCGTGGCGAAGCAGGTATTTTTAGTGGCATCGGTGTCTTCATCATCGTCATGATTGCACTTTTTTCCGTCTTCGTATATCGTCAAGCCAGCAACGATGCTACGCTGAAAAAGGCACTCGATCGCTGGCATGTCGACCGTCAGGCCCATGAGCGGGATGGTTTTTGCCCAGCCTGTGAAAAACGGGTGGCCGCACCAATCCCGACGACACCGGAGGAGTCGTGATGAACGAAGTATCGCTCATTCTTTGTCATGCGACCATCGTCACCATGAACGCCGACGGCACCATCTTGTTTGATGGTGCCGTTGCTGTCGACAACGACATCATCGTGGCCATCGGAGCAAGTGCCGACATCTGCGCACACTACCAGTCCGCACACGTCATTGACTGCCAGGGGTGCGCCATCATTCCCGGACTCATCAACGCACACGCCCATGTGCCGATGAGCTTGCTCCGCGGACTCGTGGCCGATCTGCAGCTCGATGTGTGGTTGTTCGGCTACATGTTCCCCGTCGAAGGAACTTTCGTCAATCCGGAATTCGTGCGTGTGGGCACGCTCCTTTCGTGTGCCGAAATGATTCGTAGTGGCACGACCACCTTCGTTGACATGTATTTCTACGAAGAAGAAGTGGCCAAGGCAGCCGATGAAGCCGGCCTACGCGCCATTTGTGGACAATCCGTGATGCGCTTGCCATCGCCCGACGCGGCTTCGTTTGATGTTGGCCTCGAACGAGCCACCCGTTTCATTGAGCAATGGCATCAACACCCACGGATTACACCGACCATTGCGCCACATGCGCCGTACACCTGCACCGACGAAATCTACCAGCGCGCGGTGGAGCTGTGCCACAAGTACCACGTGCCCCTCGTCACGCATCTCAGCGAGACCGCCCGTGAGGTCGACGAATCACGGCAACAACGATCTGGCACGCCAATCGCCTACGTCGACCGGGTTGGCGCATTTGCGGTCAACTGTATTGCCGCCCACTGTGTGCACGCCACCGACGAAGACATCAAGGTGCTCGCCGCCAAAGGCGTTGGCGTGGCCCCGTGCCCAACCTCCAACCTCAAATTGGCCAGTGGCGTTGCACCCTACACCAAATTCCTCAGCGCTGGAGTCAAACTGGGTCTCGGCACCGACGGTCCGGCCTCCAACGACGACCAAGACATGTTCAGCGAGATTCATTTGGCAGCACTGCTCCCCAAAGGACTCAGTGGCGACCCAACAGCCATGCCGGCCCGCACCGCCTTTTCATTGGCGACATCGTCGGGGGCCAAAGCCGTGCATCAAGCCGACCGCATCGGGTCCCTTGAAGTGGGCAAACAAGCCGACATGGTCGTGGTGGAGCTTGGTCATCCACACTCAACTCCCAGCTACACGTACGCCAGCGATGCCATTTACAACCAACTCGTCTACACCAGCCATGCCAGCGACGTGCGTGACGTGGTGGTTGCTGGGCGCATCCTGATGCAAAATCGTCAGCTACTCACACTCGACGAAGCACGCATTTTGGCCGATGCACGCCGGATTGCACATAATATTAATTCGTTTTTGGCCAATCGCGAAGAAAACCTGCTCGACAAGGTGATTGCCATTGGGTCGGTGGCAGCCAGTGAAATCTTCGAAGTGCAGGTCAAGGCCATCATCACGCCAGAGCAACAAACTGCCCTTACGCAGATCCTGCAAACCGCGCCGTTTCACCTCGAGCGACAAAACTCGCGCACCCAATACGACACCTACTTTTTGTGGGAAGACAAAGACCAAGGACGCATCCGTCTGCGTGAAGATCATCGCCACGACGGCAACGGTCGCACACCACCCTACTACACGCTCACTCTGATGGAAAAAGCCGAGCGCGTCGAGCATCAATCGGCTATCCAACTCAGCCGCGCTCGCTACACGGCGCCCGCCAACCACAGCGAGCGGTTTTATCGCGAGTACTTTCAACCACAACGGGTTGTCACCATCACCAAAGAACGCCAGCGCATGCACATCCGCTACAAGGACACGGATTTTGCCATCAACGTTGACCGCCTGACCAATAGTGCGACACCGGGTCCGTTTCTTGAGATTAAATGCCGCACATGGAGTCAACGCGACGCACATCTCAAGGCGCACCTGATTGGCGAAATCCTCGCCATCCTACGTATCGACGAGGCGCACCTCATTAAGCAAGAATATGTCGAGCAATTCTAGATTTATCATCGGTCTCACCGGCAACATTGCCTGTGGCAAAAGCACGGTGCTCAACGAACTCCAGCGCCTCGGCGCACACGTCATCGACGCTGATGCGGTCACCCGGAGCCTACAACGGCCCGGGCAACCGGTGTTGCAGGCCATCGTCGACCAATTCGGCGCGGACATGCTCCAGGCAGATGGCACCCTTGACCGTGCCAAATTGGGGCGCATTGTCTTCGCAGATGCGGAGCAACTACGCCGACTCGAAGCCATCGTCCACCCTGCAGTCCGCGCCCACATCACACACTGGCTGTCGTCATTGCCCACTGACCGCCCCGTGGTAGGCGTTATTGACGCCATCAAGCTGATTGAAAACGGCTGGCCGACGCATTGCCACGAAGTGTGGGTAGTCTCGTGCCCGCGTGAACAACAAATTGCCCGCTTGATGCAAACCCGCGGATTGAGCGAGGCCGATGCGCAACTACGTGTCGACGCCCAGGCGCCTCAGTCCGCCAAAATCGCTGTCGCCGATGTCGTCATCGCCAACGGAGGCAGTCTCAGCGACACCATTGCACAAGTAGCACACCACTGGCAACGCATTCAGTCCCTGCTTTTACAGCGTTCAAGTACATAGGAAAGACAGACGAGTTATGCACTTCACCCGCTTTTGGTCGATTGTAGAGGCCAATCACGACATTCAGAATCCGAGCACTCCGTACAAACTCGACAAACTCATCGACACCCTGCAATTACAACCCGGCCAGCACGTGCTCGATGTGGGCTGTGGCAAAGGTTGGTTGCTGACACGCATGGCCGAACGCAGCGGCATCACCGGCACCGGCGTCGAAATTAACCCGTGGTTTGTGCGCGAAGCCATTGCGCGCACGCAACGCGCCGGAGTGGCCGATGCGGTGACGGTGGTTGAATATGACGCCAAACAATTCACCTACGCCGATCACCACTACGATGCCGCCGTGTGCATCGGAGCCACGTTCGCACTTGGTGGGCTCGACAATTGTCTCGCCACGCTCCGTCGCTGTGTCAAACCGGGTGGCATGATTGCCGTCGGTGACATTTTTCGCCATCATGAACAACACCCAGCCGAACTGAGCGAATACGGCGAAGTACCCACGCTGGCCCATCTCGTCGAACGCGTCCGCGCATCCGCACCCGCACTCGGACTATGGGTCGCCAACGCAGACGACTGGGACAACTACGAGAGCATGAAGTGGCGCGCCGCCCACGCTTGGACGACGCGCCATGCCGATGACCCCGAGTTCGCTGACTTTCAACACATGGTCGCTCGCATGCGCCACGACTACCTCACCAAAGAGCGCCCACACATCGGCTGGGCGATTGTGACGACCATCAACGAATAGCGGTGTACACGTCGACGTGCTGTTGAGCGATGCGGTCCCAACCAAACGTGTCGCTCAACCAGCGTCCATTGCGTCCAAGCCGTAACGCCAATTCCGGATCACTCGTGACGCGCTCCATGGCCGTTGCGAGTGCTTCGCTGTCGTTGGGTGCAATCAAGAGCACGTCTTGGCCGTCGCGCAACTCGGGCAGAGGCGCCTGTGTGACCCCAGCCGGAGCATGCGTGGTAATCACGGGGACTCCGTGGGTCAACGCGGCAATCAAACTCCCCCGCCGGTACGAATACCCATCCACGAACGGCAACAAGACGGCATCGGCGGCCAACAAATACCCCGACACTTCGCTCGGTTCAACATGCCCGGTCAACACGATCCGGTGCTCAAGTCCTTCCGTCACGATGTGTTGGCGCAACGCATGCGCATACGCCTGATCTGCGCTACTTTCCCCGCTCCCACCAATCAGCACCAACTTCGCCGTATCCGGAAAGCGCGCGAGGGCCTCAAGAATGGTTTCGATGCCTTTGGTGTGCGTCAGCAAGCCAAAGTACGCAAACAACGATTGACCCGGTTGTATGCCAAATTTATGCCGCCACACGTCACGGTCGTACTGATCGGGTGGCGCGACCACCACATTTGCTCCAATCGGGATGAAGGCCGCCTGTTGCGACCACCGTTCACGCTCCACCTGATGGAAATCAGCAGCGTTCGTAAGAATGGCAGCATCGGCCTGTTGCAAAATGCGCTTGGTGTACCACGTGCGTAACGCGCCCGCTTTCGGGAAAATGTACGGTGGCAACAAATCATGGGCGGTGGTCACCACGCGCAACCCATTGGCCCGCTCACGACGCAGGCGGCTCGGCAACGTGTTAATTGCTACCCGCATCTCGTAAGCACCCGTCTGATACTGGATATTCACGATGTCTGGTTGCAACGCCGCAATGATTTGGCGGATGACCGGGATACACGAGCCGTCCCAGCGTTCAATGCGCGTCGGGTACACCCGTGCCGCATCGCGGAATGCTTGGCCACGTGGGCCGGTGACCACGGCCACTTCGTGCCCCAACTGTGTCAACGCCTGATTCAGTTTTCGCGTATAATCACCGACCCCACCCGGCATGGGCGGGTATTCGGCCGATATCATCAAAATGCGCATCGGGCACCTCTCATCTGCTTCCGACTATGATTGACGTCCGAGTAATTGATCGGCCAAGTGTTGGAGTGCCTGTTGTGTTGCCGTGTTGCGCACCTGGACACGCGCCAATGCTGCACACGCCAATTCGTAGTGCTGTTGCGCCTGCATGGCCACCTCGGCGCGGGCGCCATACTCATCCATGGCAGCCAATGCTGCCACCAACCCGGCATCGTCACCGGCTGGCGTTGCGTAGAGGGCGTGCAAAGCGCCGTCCGTGGGCTCCTTTGCGAGTGTGTAGATGACGGGGAGACTCAATTTGCGCCGCAACAAGTCGGCAGCATCCGGCTTACCAGTCACTGCGGCACTGCCCCAGATGCCGAGAATGTCGTCTTGCATTTGAAACGAAATCCCCACGTGAAGACCGAATTCATACATGGCCTGCGCATCTGCTTCATTGGCGCCCCCAGCAAGGGCACCGAGCTCACAACACGCCGCCAACAAAACGGCTGTTTTCCGCGTAATCATGGCGATGTACTCTGCTTCACTGACCGTACTATCGCCCTCAAACCGAATATCGAGGTATTGACCCTCGCAGATTGCTAAAATGGTGCGGTCAAAACGCCGCATGATGTCGAGCACGCGACGCGCATCCATATCACTATCCGCTAGGCGTTGCAGTGCCATATGCGCAAGGACAAACATGCCATCGCCGGCATTTATCCCCTGTGCCAACCCCCAAATCGACCATAACGTGGAGCGCCCACGGCGCAAATCACTGTTGTCTTCGATGTCATCATGAATCAGCGAAAAATCGTGGATTAACTGCACTGCGGCAGCAATCGGCAGCGCATAGCGCTCTTCACCACCCATGGCTTCACAGGCCATCAACGTCACAATCGGACGAATCAATTTCCCTGGATCAGCGTATTCAACGGCTAAGTCACGGTTGCGCCAACCAAGGTGGTATTCCTGCATGGCATAAAACGGGGCGACGCTGGGCACGGTGGTCGGAAATACGGCCTGCATCTCGGCGCGAATACGTGCTCGCACGTCAGTGTTCATGGTTGGTTCCTCGGCTACACACACAGTTCTCTCTGCACTCTATTGTAGTACACGTTCCCGTATTTGGCTTACATTCTTGTAATTACTTCGTCATGCAGATCGGTTGTTGCTTGCGCATCGCTGTAGTACACTAGCAGTTAGTACGATAACGTGTCCAAATCAAGGAGTCCGTATGGCCCCGAACCTACGTTTTCGCTTTAGTCCAGCGAAAGACGGTCTTGTCAAAGTGCTTGGGCCACTTGAGACCGAAATCATGCAGGTGGTCTGGAAGGACCAACCCAGCACGGTAAAAAAAGTTCATCGTGCCCTAGCTCAACAACGTGACATCGCCTATACCACCGTGATGACTACGATGAGTCGGCTCGCCGACAAGGGCGTGTTGCTCCGTCAGCGCGATGGTCTCGCATATACCTATACCCCTGCTCTGAGTGAAGACGATTTCGTCACGCTGGTAGTACAGCAAGTGCTTGACGGGTTGCTAACCGACTACAGCGAAACCGCCGTCGACTACATGATCGATTTCCTCGCACGCAATAACCCACGCGAGTTTGCCCGCCTCCGCCAAGTCATCAACAACCACGAAGTCGCTTAGTTCACCAACGTCGGATACCACAAGTCAGCGGACACCCCGGTGGGGTGCCCGCTGGTGCGTTATTTTGTCACATTCCCCCAGAGATCGTATTCGGTCGTCTGCGTTACTTTGACACGCCGAATCGTGCCAATCTCGCCCTTGCCCCACGCAAAGACCTGCCCATCGACCTCGGGAGCATCCCGGAACGACCGCCCCACCAACACTGGTTTGCCTGCGTCGTCACTGCCGACTCCCTCCACCAACATGTCGATGGTTCGACCGCGCCAAGCCCGATTTTTGGCCTGCGAAACCGCTTGTTGGAGTTGCATTACCGTGTGCCAACGCCGTTCAATCTGCTTGGCAGGCACTTTGTCGGGCAATGTGGCCGCATGCGTGCCTGGTTCGTCGCTATACCGGAACACGCCCACACGGTCGAGTTTCATTTCCTCCAAAAACGCACGCAACGCCTCAAACTCTGCCTTGGTCTCACCAGGAAAGCCCACGATGAACGTTGACCGGATGGCGATATCGGGCATTGCAGAGCGCAAATCCCGGATAATCCCCTTGGTGCGTTCGATGTCGGGTGGGCGACGCATTCGCTTCAACATGTCAGGATGTGCGTGTTGCAGGGGCATGTCGAGGTAGGGGAGTACTTGCGGGTGCTTGGCCATGGTAGCAATCAAGCGATCGTTGATGCCATGTGGATACGCATACATCAAGCGAATCCAACGATCCGTGGGCACGACTTCGCAGAGTTGCTCGAGCAACTCTGCCAGCCCGTCGGGGACTTTCAGGTCACGCCCATAATCGGTCAAATGCTGCGCC